>Ga0265301_10002237_pt1 | contig 22926 bp, 18 predicted proteins | sample AusTroGonzalo_MG_2_FD_193488 | JGI IMG/M metagenome (GOLD analysis project Ga0265301, IMG submission 193488) | Bovine rumen microbial communities from tropical cattle in Woodstock, Queensland, Australia - Gonzalo_04 | ecosystem: Host-associated > Mammals > Digestive system > Stomach > Rumen ... | reverse complement strand
GCCATCGTCGAAGTGCCCGAGGGCTTCGACTACAATCGTCCAATCGACCTGCTGAACGCTGAAATCGAGCACTACCGCCAAATCCTCGCCCGCAAGGGTGTGAGCACAGGCAGCCCGAGCAACAACAACGGCGGCACTGGCACGGGAACGGGAACTGAGCCTGGCACTGAACCCGGAGGCGAGGAACCTGGTGGCGAAGAGCCCGGAGGTAACGAACCCGGAGGTGAAGAACCTAACGGCGGCGAAGAGCCCGGCGGCGAAGAGCCTGGCGGTGAAACCCCCGACCCGAACGCGGGTGGCGGCGAGACCCCCGGTGGCAATGGTGGCGACGACCCGTTTGCCGGCTAAGCCCAGCCCGACGGTTGAAATCCATCCGCCCGGCTTCTCCGAAGGTTCAAAAGCCTTGGAGGGGCTGGGCGGATGCTTTTTTGTCCGAAAGGTCGGCCGCGTTTGGTGGAATTGTTTAATTTTGCAGCGTTAATCAAATTACGATATGTGTAAGATTCCAAACGTGAACATAGGTATCAAGGATATGGACTTCACTGCCCGTCGGGGCATGTTTGTTGTCAGGCTGACCGACGGACGCGAGATTGCTGTCCCTGTTTCGATGTTCCCTGACATCAAGCAGATGTCGCTCAAGGAACGCAACGAATGGATGATTCTGGACGACCAGTACTTTACTTTTGAACACATGAGCCGTGTGTATTCTATACTTGACTTGCTTAAAGTTGCGTAAAACCAAAGAATTGTTGTCATGTCCATGAATGCTTTACCTGCCTAATCCCATAGTGCTTTTGAAAATTTCATAATTCGAAAATGATGAATAATATGTCACACGATGTTTTCATTAGTTATAGCAGCGATGACTACAATGTGGTCGAATGGATTGTGGAGCAATTGAAAAACAATGGAATTCGTGTGTGGTTTGACAAAAAAGAGGTAATAGGAGGAGACAAATTTTCTGAGAAGATTACTAAAGCTATCAAAGACTCTACTGTCGTTGTTTTCTTTTCGTCGAAAGCTTCAAACAATGTTTCGAAGTGGGTGTGCAATGAAATAGCAATTGCCCATCAATATGATAAGGTTATCATTCCCGTAAGACTCGATGATTGTGAATATCATAATTCAATTGCTATTCATATCCCCAAAGACAGAGTTAGTTTTATTGATTTCTTTGATATTGCGAAAAGGGAAGAGAATCTGACCTCTCTAATAGATGCAGTGAATTCTCATTTGTCAAATTATACGGAAGGACTCGACGATGGGGGAGAAGAGGATGGAAATACGGAAGGACTCGACAATGGGGGTGAAGAAGATGGAAATACGGAAGGACTCGACAATGGGGGTGAAGAAGATGGAAATAAAAAAGGTCGTCAGGTTTTGATAATTGCAGCGATAGTTGTTGTTGCAATTGTCGTGGTGTCACTATTGCACAATCATAAATCAGGACCCGTAGAATCTCCACGTGAACTGAGTTTGGACTCCATTGTTTTTAATGTCAATAACGTTGCTTTTGTGTTGAGATATGTTGAGTGTGGAACCTTTCAAATGGGTGCAACAAAGGAACAAGAAGATGAAGCTCTTGATAATGAGAAGCCCAGTCGTTCTGTTACGGTAGGAGCATTTTACATAGGAGAGACAGAAGTGACTCAGTCATTATGGAAATCAGTAATGGGGAGTGAGCCTACAACAAACGGTGGTTGGTCTTCGCAATATGGTAGGGGAGATGATTATCCTGCATATATGTTGAGCTGGAATGATTGCCAACAGTTTATTGAAAAACTGAATAGTTTGACCCAAAAGCAATTCCGTTTGCCAACAGAAGCAGAATGGGAGTTTGCAGCTCGCGGTGGAAACAGGAGTAAGCATTTCAAATATGCTGGTGACAGCATTGTTGATAGAGTGGCGTGGTTCAAGGAAAACAGTCTTGGGAAGTCACATCCTGTGAAAAGTGTTCATCCTAACGAATTGGGATTGTATGATATGAGCGGAAATGTTTGGGAATGGTGTGAGGATGAGTATCGTTATGGTGATTGTAGAGATTACGATTGTTTTAGAGTTTTGCGTGGTGGCAGTTGGGAACATAATAAAAATGGATGTAGGGTTTCAGCTCGTTCTACCGATGTGTTTGATAATCCGAGAACTAAATCCGGATTGTATTACGGCTTTCGCTTGGTTTTGCCAAAATAGTGTTTGCCTTGGTTGATAAGTGTCTAATCATTTGAGAATAATAGAGTGAAAAAATGAGAAAGTTATCGAAATATTTTACAATAGTACTATTTGTGACAATTTTTGTTGGCTGTAGTGGCAATAAGAATATGCTTTCGCAGCCCTCCCAAGTGCAAGTCTCTACACAAAACTCAACTGAAGATCCAGAAACGATTGCCATAAAAAAGGAAATTGAACGAATTAGGCTTCAGCATGAATATGATTCGCTTGTCATGGCTAATGCAATTCCGGACCCGTGTTATTTCGAAGATGATGATGAATATTTTCGCGAATATGGTATTTCCATCAATATAGATAAAGCCAGTGCACAATCGATGTCTATTGATGTTGCTATTGAAAACTTGAAAAAGCACATTGGAGAAACAATTCATGGTTTGTCTATGTCATATAGTGAGTTGTGTTCAGGTTCAACGTCTTCGGATGAGATCCAAAGAAAGATTGAACGTAGATTGGTTTCAACAACTGACGGTTATTTGTTGAATCATAAGAAGAAAATATGTCAAAAGTGGAACAAAGACAAGCGTGGTAATTATGTTTATTATACGGCTTTTGAAGTGTCAAAGGAGGAACTAAAGCCAAAGGTCGCAGAGGAATTAATTCGTTATTCAAAAGATGAAAAACATGGCATAGAAGTGAAAACTATTGACGAATTGGTTAGGAATGCTATGAAACCGTTTGAATAATGGAGTGAGGTTGTGCTGGAATCAGTTTATTATTAACTCAAATTTCAAAATGTCAAATTATCATCTGTATGAATATGAATAAGAGAATTGTTCTTACTATAGTGCTGGCAATGAACGTGGTTATTGTCATGGCACAGAACCCACCAAAATGGATTTATAATTTACCCAAACCCTCTAACGATACATATTTATATGTGAGAGGGACGGGCGAAGGATTGACGGAACGGGAAGCCAGAAACGAGGCATATTTAGATGTTCTTTTTCACACCGCATCAATTATCGGGGTCCAGTATGATTCTGAAGAAATCTTTAGTGCTTTGATGAGTGGTAAGGATTATAAGACAATCTCAAGTACCTACGACATTCCTGTCCGTCAAGTTTGTGATTACATTGATAAAAAGGCATTACGTATTAAAGTATTTATACTTTGTCAAGTAGCAAAAACTGGTGAATCTGATCCAAATTTCGACGAGTTTAACGCTTGTAATGAGGGTGGTGGTATCTATTACGCAGAGGATGCACTATATGCGGACGGCTATTCTGTGTATAGAGATGGCGTACAACTATCCGATAGCGAAATTAGAACCATGTTTGCTAATACCAAGTCGTATTATTTGTATGATAGTGGAAAAAGAAAGGAAGACAATTTCTGGTATTATTATTTTGGAGCAGTGGGATGTTTTGTTGGTGCTATGTGTCAAATGGGATGGATGTATGGATGGGAGCAGGGCAGAGGAAGTATTATTACTGGTTTTGTGTTTGGTGGATGTGGAATCGGACTAATTGCTACCGGCTCTATCTGTTCATCTATTGGAAGAGCAAAGATTCGTAAAGCAGTTGATTTGTACAACAATGGCAAGGCATATTCACAAAACAATATGGAAATCAAATATGGTTTGACGGGTAACGGAGTGTTTTTGTCGTTTTCGTTTTAATTAATACAAAAAGGCATCATGAAAAGAGCAATCCTATTTGCTTTAATAATACTGGCTGCACTTCAGGGAACAGCGCAAAAACTTCCCAATTGGGTAAACGATAAGCCAACGCCTACTAATGACACATATCTTTATGTTGTTGAGTCTGGTATTGGTCAAACGGAATTGGAGGCTAGAAACATGGCTATTGCAGAAGTGTTTCGGACCACTGCTATGCGTATTGGGCAACCTTTTAACTCCAAGGAGATTTTTAGGGCTTTGCAGAATGGGAGGGATTATGGTGTAATCGCAGCCCAGTACGATATACCTATAAATAAAGTGTGCGAATACGTTGACAAAACGGAAACACCTTATCGGGTCTATATCCTTTGCCAAGTGGCAAAGTCAGGTGCAATTAGACCGCTTTTTGATGATTTCAATGAATGTTATAAAGGTTCGTATGAACCATTGTATGTTGACGAGCTCTCGGTGTACTGTGATGGTAAACAATTAATGGATAGCGATATAAGGAAATTATTTGCTAATAATAATAGTAAATCATATAGGCATTATGATGTTGCATGTAGGTTTGAAAATGCCTCATATAGTAATGCAGGATTGTTAGGATTTGGTATCACAGGAGGTGTTCTGATGATCTCAGGTTTAATGGTAATGGGCTTCAATGATAGTGGCGCTGATGTTAATTCACATAATTATAACGAAGAAATGAAAGGTTTCCATATAGGGGTGGGAATGGCGGTAACTGGAACTGTATTGTATATTACAGGGCTTTGTTGGAAGCCGATGATGCGTTTATTGGGCAAAGCTGAAATTCGTAAAGCCGTTAATCTTTACAACAAGGGCAAGATGTATTCTCAAAGCAGTTTGGAAATAGAATATGGCCTAACGGGGAACGGAGTGTTTTTGTCGTTTTCGTTTTAGTGTTTGTCATCTGATTTCGGATTCGTATTAGTTATACCTTGCTTTTAGAGAAAACAATTGCCGCGTTTTGCGGAATTTGTTTATTTTTGCAGTCGAAATTAAAAACGAAAGCTATGGCTACATATACCATTACATTGAATGAGCGTACGGCAAGCGGAAAGGCTCTGATGGCTTATCTGCAGGCCTTGGGGGTTCTTGTTGAAAAGATTTCCCCGAAAACAAAAAGCAGCTATCGCCGTTCACAGGAAGACAAGAAGGCAGGGCGTATAGAGACGTTTTCGTCGTCAGATGAAATGTTTCAATCATTAGGCATTTAAGAGTATGTATACCATACGGATGACTCATTTTAATATCATGCAAAACAAAGATACAAAAACCCAGTTTCATGCGGTGTTGGCCGAGTGCCGCAAAATGTTTGTCGACAAGATGAAGGACTACGGCCCGGCCTGGCGCATCCTGCGCACCCCCTCGATTACCGACCAAATCTTTATCAAAGTGAAGCGCATCCGAACCTTGCAGACCGCCGCCGAGCGTATGGTGGACGAGGGTGTAGAGCCTGAGTTTATCGGCATCGTCAACTATGCGTCGATGGGCGTCATACAGCTGCAACTCGGCGTGGTCGACCAGCCCGACCTGTCGGCTGAGGAAGCCACCGAGCTGTATGACAAGGTGACCACTGAGGCCTACGAGCTGATGACCCGCAAGAACCACGACTACAGCGAGGCCTGGCGCGATATGCGCGTCAGCTCCATCACCGACCTCATCATGAGCAAGGTGCTGCGCACCAAGAGCATCGAGGACCACGGGGGCAAGACCCTCGTCAGCGAAGGCCTCGACGCCAACTACTACGATATGATTAACTACGCGGTGTTCGCGCTCATTTTGCTGTCGGAAGGGAAGAAGTGATGAAAAAGTCGGTTCCTGTTTTGAGTTGGTTGAGCATTGCTGTAGCAATAGCGTCGGCAGTAGGTATTTATTTCCTGCCGAATTATTCGTTGTGGTTCCTGGTGGTGCTGTTGGGCAACCTGCTGCTCGCTGCCTTTGCCGGCATGGGTTTGCGTCGCGTCTATGCGATTGAATCGAAGCAATCCTGGGCATTAGTCGTCTGTCGCCTGCTGGTCGGTGCCCTCTTCATTTTCAGTAGTTTCACCAAGGGCGTCGACCCCCTCGGCACGAAGTACAAGATGCTGGATTACTTTGCCGTCTACGGAATCACTTGGCTCAACGACCTTGCCTTGGTTTTGGCCATGCTGATGATTCTGGCGGAGTTCCTCGTCGGCATTTGCCTCATCACGAATATCTTCCCGCGACTGGCGGTGCTGGGCGCCACCTTATTAATGATATTCTTCACCGCGACGACCCTGTTTGATGCGCTCTACGACCTGGTGCCCGACTGCGGCTGCTTCGGCACGGCCATCAAGATGAGCAACTGGCAGACCTTCTACAAGAACCTCGTCATCGATGCGGTGCTGCTCCCGCTGATACTGAACAACAGGCAGCTGATCAACCGCCTCACCTGGCGCGGACAGTTCGTCATCGGTTTCTTCTATGCCTTGGTGTTCATGGGCTTCCAGATTTACAACTACCGCCACCTGCCCGTCGTCGACTTCATGAGCTGGAAGGTGGGCAGGCAGATGAACGCCGAGCCTGTGGAAGAGACGCGCATCTATCTGACCTACCGCAACAAGGCGACGGGGGAGACGCAGGAATACCTCTCGCCAAACTACCCTTGGAGCGATTCGGTGTGGATGAGCCAGTGGGAGTTTGTCGACCAGCGTACCGAAGGCGGCGCCGACTACCTCGGTTTCTCGGCCTTGGATGAGGACGGCGACGAGGTCACCGACATGATTCTCAACACGGAGAACCTGCTGATGTTCACCTCGCACGACCTGTGGAAGGTGACCGAAGAGGAATGGGAGAAGATACGGACCATCACCGAGGCCGCCGAAGAGCACAATTATACAGTGGTGTGGGCTGTGGCCGACGAGCCGGAAACGGTGGAGCGGCTGCGCGAGAAGCATGACTTCCTCTACGAGGTATATTACGGCGATGCCTTGGAGATCAAGACGATAGTGCGCTTCAACCCCGGACTGATATGGTTGGACAACGGCTTGGTGAAAGACAAATGGAGCGCCATCGACTTCCCGCAGGGGAGAAAGTTAGAACGATTGTTTGAATAACGGCTTTGCCGTCATTGCGAGGAGGGACGACGAAGCAATCCAGAAAATAAGACTATGGGAGCATACATCATCAGGAAACTGTTATACGGTATCGCGGTGCTTTGGGGCGTCGCGACGCTGGTGTTCATGCTCTTCAACATCCTCCCCGGCGACCCCGCCCAGATGATGCTCGGGCAGCGTGCCGACCAGGAGTCGGTGAACGCCATCCGCGAGGAGCTTGGCATGAACCAGAGCCTCGGCAAGCAGTACATCGACTACCTGAACGACCTGGTGCCGCTCTCCTTTTATAATATAGCGCAAGGCGAACAGAAGTTAGAGAAGATTGGGCGATACACCCGCTTGGCGACGGTGGGCACCACCGCTGTCGTGCTGAAAGCGCCCTATCTGCGGATGTCGTACCAGAGCAAGCGCAAGGTCTCCGACATCTTGGGCGAAGCCTTTCCCAACACACTGTTGTTGGCTTTCGTGTCCATCTCCATCGCTATGGTGCTGGGGCTGCTCATCGGCATCCTCACCGCAGTGGTCAACACCAACTTTCTCAACAAACTGACACTGTTCATCACCACGATAGGAATGTCGTTGCCCTCGTTCTTCGCCGCCATCCTGATGGCCTGGGTCTTCGGCTTCCTGTTGGAGCACTATACGGGCCTGAGCATGACGGGCAGCCTTTACACCGTCGATGAATACGGCAGGGGAGAGTTCCTCAGTCTGCGCAACCTCATCCTTCCCGCCCTGACCTTGGGGATGCGTCCCTTGGCCGTGGTGACCGAGTTGACCCGCACCTCCTTGCTCGAAGCCATGTCGATGGACTATGTCCGCACGGCGCGGGCCAAAGGCTTGAAGCCCTTCCGCGTTATCTGCATCCACGCCCTGCGCAACGCCTTGAACCCGGTCGTTACTGCGGTGTCGGGTTGGTTTGCCTCGTTGCTGGCGGGTGCCGTCTTCGTGGAGTACGTCTTCGACTGGAAAGGCATCGGCGTGGTGGTGGTCGATGCTTTGGACAAATACGATTTCCCCGTCATCATGGGTGCGGTGCTGCTCATTGCCGTCATGCTAATCATCGTGAATATCATCGTCGACATCATCTACGGCTTCATCGACCCACGTGTAAGAATCAGTTAGTTTGCAGGGCTGTCACATTGTGGCAGCCGAAAGAAATTGAAAATGGATAAAGTAGGAACATACGAATTCATAGCCGAGCCCTTCCACTGCGACTTTTCGGGAAGGATGTTCTTGGGGAATCTTGGCAACCAGATGCTCAACGCCGCCGATTTCCATTCCACCGACAGAGGCTTTGGAATGAAATACCTGATGACCATTAAGCGCTCGTGGGTGCTTTCGAGGCTCGCCATCGAGATGGAGGAGATGCCCGGACAGCATGAACACTACACGGTGGAGACTTGGGTGGAGAGTGCCATGCGCTACTTCACCAGCCGCAATTTCCGCGTGTCGGACGGCAAGGGCCGCGTCTACGGCTACGGTCGCTCCATCTGGGCCATGATTGACACCGAATCGCGCCAGCCCACCGACATCTACGCCATCGACAACGGCGCCATCAACAACTGGATTGTGACCGACAAGCCTTGCCCCATCGATAAAGGCGGTCGTGTGAAGATTTCGGAAAACGCCGCCTTTGTCCGCGCCATCGACCTTTATTATAATGATATAGACATCAACGGGCACGTCAATTCAGTGAAGTACATCGAACACGTGCTAGACCTGTGGGACATTGCCTGGTATCGCGAGCACCGCCTGAAGCGTTTCGAGATAGCCTACGTTGCCGAAGCGCACCAAGGCGACCAACTGAGTTTCTATCGCGAGCAGACCGCCGAGAATGAATACTGCGTAAGACTCGTGAAGACGGAGCAATCTACAGGGAAAGAAATTGAGGTTTGCCGATGCAAGGCGGTTTTTAATTGAGACTTTATCTGGAAGCGATTTCCGCATCAATGACAAAGATGTCACCGTCCTTGTCTTTCAGCACATTGCGGGGAACCACATCCCACACTTTGAAAGCATCGTTTTCAAATTTACCGTCAACAGGATTCTTCGTAAAACCAATGGCTGCCATATACGTGTCGATTTCGATACTTGTTGCAGGTGATGCGTTTTTTATCAAGTCTTGGCGAAGAATAGGCATCACACTGCGGCCATCGTAACCTGCAAAACCGATGAGGTAATAGAATGTTTCAGGAAATATGGTGTTGTGGAATACAATCTTGTCTAACAGATTGGCTATTCCTCCGTTGTTCAAGAGATTATTGATTTTGAAAATAGTGTCTTGGGAAATAAAAGTATAGTTTTCATGACCGCTTGGACCAGGGATTCCGATACGGAAAGCGTCTTCCATTGAAATCCAAAGGTCATTCTCTTTTGCGAACAGTTCTGCAACTCGCTGTTCGGCTTCAAAGTGATTTACATGGACTTCGCTGTCTCCATGTTCCGCTTCATATAGTTGGCTGCGTCTTCTGAGTTCATCGGAAATTTTCTTAATTCTGTAATTTTCCGCATCTTTCTCTCCGCTGCTTCTTTGTGAAATCGATTCAGATAAGTCATATTTCATCTTTTTTTCTGCAAAAATACACATTATTATTGAATGCAATTGCTTTGCTTGGAAAAAAAGAAATCAATAATTCAAAGCCTTTTCAAAAAATTTGTAATTTTGGCACTTGGAAATTGTTAATCCTAAGAAGTTAAATCTGAAATCTTTAAATCATAAATCTTGAATACAATGAGAAGCAAAATCGTAGCAGGAAACTGGAAAATGAACCTCACCTTTGATGAGGCTGAAGACTTGGTCGACAACATCCTCGACCTCCTTGATGAACAAGAAGAACTGAATTGCGAAGTGATTATCTGTCCTCCGTTCCCCTATCTGGAGATGCTCACCGACTGGGAAGCCGACGAACAGAGCTTCAACGTCGGCGCACAAAACTGCAGTGCCTTCGACAAGGGAGCCTATACGGGCGAGGTGTCGGCCAAGATGCTGAAGTCCTTGGAAGTGGACTACTGCATCGTGGGTCACAGCGAGAGACGCAAGTACTTCGGTGAGACCAACGAGATGCTGGCCATGAAGATCAACCGCCTGATTGAGAACAATATGTCGCCCATCTACTGCGTTGGCGAGGTGCTGGAAGAGCGCGAGGCAGGTCGTCATTTTGACGTGGTGCGCGAGCAGATTGAGAAAGGCTTGTTCCACCTCGACGGCGATGCCATCTATGATGTCGTCATTGCCTACGAACCCGTTTGGGCTATCGGTACCGGCAAGACCGCCACTCCCGAGCAGGCTGAGGAGATGCACGCCTTTATCCGTAGCTTGATTAAGGAACACTACGACGAGGCGACGGCTGACGAAATCCGTATCCTCTACGGCGGCAGCTGCAACGCCAAGAACGCCACCGAACTCTTCTCGCAACCCGACGTGGACGGCGGCTTGATTGGTGGTGCTTCGCTCAAAGCTGAAGACTTTGTCTCCATTTGCTATCAGGCCTCACACATCGGAGAGGAATGAAGACCTTTGAATACACCTTCACCGCGCCTTCGTCCGACATCCAGCACGATATGCTGGTGACGATGTTGGCTGAGATGGGTTTCGACTCCTTCATGGATGAGGGAACGGGGCTGAAAGCCTATTGCGCTGAAGACCAACGCAACGACGAGGCCGTCCAAAGTCTATTGACGGAACCGGCTTTCTCTGACCTCCGCCTGCTGAACGTGGAGGCAATGCCCGATAAGGACTGGAACGAGTTGTGGGAAGCCTCTTACCAACCCGTGGTGATTAATGAGCGCTGTCGTGTCCGTGCCCCTTTCCATGAGCCTGACTCCCGTTTTGAGTTCGACTTGGTCATCGAGCCTAAGATGTCGTTTGGCACCGCCAATCATGAGACTACCTCCCAAATCATTTCCCTGATGCTGGAAACCAACTTCCAAGGGAAAGCGGTTTTGGATATGGGTAGCGGCACAGCGGTGCTGGCCATTTTGGCGAAGAAACTCGGTGCGGCCAGAACCGTTGCCATCGACAACGATGAATGGGCCTACCGCAACGCCTTTACCAATTGCGAGTTGAACGGTGTGAAAGATATAGAAATCATTCTTGGAGATGCCCAAGCCATTCAAGGCAGCTTCGATGTGGTACTGGCCAACATCAACCGCAACATCCTTTTGCGGGATATGCACTATTATGTGGCCGCGATGAACGCGGAGGCCCGCATCTTCTTCAGTGGCTTCTATACCGAGGATTTGGACAGCATCAAGGCCGAGGCCGAGCGCTTGGGCTTGCGCTATTGCCGTCACCTGAGTCGCAACAACTGGGTGGCTGCTGAGTTTGTGAAACTTTGAAATCAATAATTTATCCGATATGAAGAAAGGAATCCTTCTTGTCCTATTGCTTTTGTCGACGGCTATGGCCACCGTCAGGGCGCAGGCGTTTTTCTCCACCGACAAGGCGCAGTTTTTTGACGAGCTGGCGGCTTATCTGAACACGGGCACCTCGAAGCAGGACCGCGAGGAAGCTGTGGTGATGATGAACAATCTCGCCGAGGTTTGGAACACCTATTACACCAGCCAGGATGCAGCGACGGTGATTCGGCTCTGCGAGCTGTTTCATGCCAAGAGCGGTCCAAAGGCTTATGCCAATATCTTCAACTTTACGGAGTTGGTGTTGCGTGTGCCTTCCTGTGGACTGCCGCGTCAAGACGTGGTCAACTGGCTGACCTATACCGACGCGAAGGCGCAGAAGTCGGTGAATGGCTTCGAGAAGTATCTGGCTTCATGTCGGAATATCTTTGTTGAGAAGACCTTGTCGGCCAAAGGCAACTCCAAGTGGTCTTTACGAGATGCCAAGATAGGGTTCCCCTCCAAGGATGAGTTTCTGCTCACGGCTTCCGGCAACTTGTTGGTGTCATCGTCGAAGGATGAATCGGTGATTAAGGAAACACGAGGCACCTTCTACCTCGATGACAACCGTTGGGAAGGCAGTGGGGGACGTGCCGACTGGTCGAGATTCGATATCTCGCCGGAGAAAGCCTTTGTCGTTCTGCCAGAGCATTATACCTTGAATCTGAGCCATTCTGACTATGCCATCGATTCGGTGCTGTTCAACGACAGACAGTATTTCAAGGAGGCTATTCTGGGTCGCTATGAGGATAAGGTCCTGGTGAATGCGCCTAACGAGAAAACGATGTATCCCCGTGTGCGTTCCTACCGCTCCGACTATGTGATTCCCAATATTCTGAAAGATGTTGACTTCGAAGGCGGCATCGGCATGATGGGCAACCAAGTGGACGTGTTTGGTGGTGTGGAGAACAAGGCGGTGTTCAAGTTCAGGCAAAAGGGCAGGGTAGTGGTCCGTGCTGAAGCGCAGCGTTTTGTGATGTCCATGGAGGAATTGCTGGTTTCCGACCATGTTTCCTTGCGGGTCTATCTGAACGATACGACAGAGCAGGGCATCATCTCTGACTCCATCTACCATAATGACTTGGGCTTCCGCTACAACAACCAGAAACGCACGATGATGATTTATCGTTCGGAGAAAGACTATGGCGATGCTCCTTTCCATGATTATTTTCATGGTGTCGACATCTTCTTGGAAGCCATGTATTGGAACATCGACGGCAATGTGGTGGATTTCAGAAGGATGGAGGGCGTCAACCCGCGAAGCGAGGGAGAGCTGATGAGTGTCAATTATTTCCGCAACGAGGACTTTGAGAAGTTGAGAGGTCTCGATGGCACCCATCCTATGGTCCGGCTTGAGAAATTCTTGAAGAGCAACTATGGCGACAATCCCAACTTTTTCTATGTGGCTGATTTTGCCGCTTCAATCAATTTCCCCATTGAGCAGGTGATTTCGATGCTGCTGCGTTTGCAGTCCGAGGGCTATGTGGAATACTACGCTGAAAACAAGAGCGCCTTGGTGCTACCCCGTTTCTATGATGTGATAGAATCGTCTCGCGAGAACATCGACTTCGATGTGTTTGCTTTCCATACGGTTACTACAGGGCGGCAGCCTAATGTGCGTCTGGATTTGAATACAAACGACTTACTGGTGTTCGGTATCACTTCCACTATCGACGGCATTGAGAGTTCGGCTATTTCACTAAGCGACAGAAAACGTGTAGTCATTGTACCCGACAATGGACGCATCACTTTGAAGCGCAACCACGATTTCAGCTTCTCAGGCGGAATCCTTGCAGGTATGTTTGAGTTCTTTACCAAGGACAGTGAATTCAATTACGAGAACTTCACCATCAACATGAACAAGATTGACTCTTTGCGTTTCTATGCCAGAGACGGGCGGCAGGTTGTTCCTGTTGACGGTACGCTGGAACGGCTGAAAGGCCGTTTGGAGATTGACCGTGGCGACAATAAGTCGAGCCGATACAACACGCCGGAATATCCTATCTTCCATAGCGATGCGGAGGGCTTCAAGTTCTACCGCAAAATCAATGGAGGCGTGTTCCACCCGGGCAGTTTGGATTCGGTTCAGTCTGCGGACGATTTGGAAGGTAAGTTCTACTATAGTCTTTATCCCTTCGTGGTCGACAGTCTCAATGACCTTTCCATGAAGAAGGTGCGCTTCGACGGCGAACTGGTATCGGCGGGTATTCTTCCCAATATCGTCGAGCCCCTTGTGGTGACTGATGACTACAGCTTAGGCTTCGACCATCAGATTGGCAAGGACGAAACGGATACTTATCCCATGTATGGCGACTTGGGCAGGCTGCATAATACCGTACACCTCTCCTCAAGCGGCTTCTACGGCAACGGACAGCTTGACTATCAGACCGCCATATTCAATTCGGATGTGTTTATGATGTATCCCGATTCGGTTACTGCTGTCACCAACCAATTCAAAATGGTGCCGCGAGCCGACGGAACGATGTATCCTATGGCCAACGCCAATGCACTTAGGATGAAGTGGGACGTGCGTAAGCCCGAACTGACCACAGAGACCATCGACAACCCGATTTGTCTTTACGGCGACACCTATTTCTCCGGCAAGACCACTTTGACCCCGGAAGGCTATTCCGCAGACGGACAGTTGAAGTATGGTCTCACGGAGTTTGATTCAGACCATTTCGCCTTTGACTCACGTACCTTTGTCGCCGACTCCGCCGACTTCCTGCTCTATTCTGCCGACACCTCAAGTGTGGCATTCTCGGCGACCAACTACCGCGCCAATATGGATTTCGATGCCGCAAAGGTGAAGTATGACTATCTTGACATGAGGAGTAACCTTGACTTCCCGATGAACCAGTACATCTGTTCCTTAAAGGAAGCCGAGTGGGATATGACCACAAACAACTTGCATGTCTACAATCCAGTCGAGTCGTTTGGGGAATATGCCAATGCTACTACCCATGAGGAGCTTTTGGCCATCCATAGTGATGCCTGCAAGTTCATCTCCCTCGTGCCGGGTCAGGATTCCTTGCAGTTCTACAGTATGAGTGCAGAATACGACATGACCAACTATGTCATCCATGCCCACGATGTGAAGATTATCCGTGTGGCTGATGCTGCCGTGTTCCCCTATGACCATGATGTGGATATCGATTCCGAATCAAAACTGGAGCCTGTGAGCGGAGAGTTGTTGGCTGACACGTTGAACGCCTACCATCTCTTTAAGGATGCGGTAGTCAACATCCACAGCCGTAACTATTACGATGCACAGGGTGTTTGGGATTATACTGATGCAGGTGGTGTGAACACTCCGATTAGGATGGATACCATCGTTCCGGTGGATGGAATTACCCATGCCTACGCACACCTTTCTGACGCCGATGGGTTCAGGCTAAGTACGCAGTTCGGCTTCCAAGGCGACCTGACCCTGACTGCCACTGAGCCTTTGGGCTATTATGACGGCAAGTTTGCGCTTCTGGCTTTCGATGAATCTTTTGACAATATCCTTGAACCCGCTTCTGGGTCTGCGCTTGATGCTGTCCATGAGGTAGTCCCCGAGTTAGTTGAAGGGGCTGTTGCCGATACGGTTTCAGAGCCCGTCCTCGAGCTGATTCCTGAATGGACTCCTGATCCAGTTGAAGGAGTCGAAGAGTCGGCCCAAATCGCTTCCCTGAACCATTGGTTTGTCTCCTCCAGTTACATCAACCCACAAGACATCCGCATACCTATTAATATTGATACCATACGCGAAGACAATCCTGATATGTGCAACGGCCTGTATTACGAACTGGCTATTGACGGAGGCTATTTCGGTGCTTTCCTGACCCCGCGAGAGGGTAGAGCCGATACTGACGAGTCTGCTCCTTCAAACGGAATGCTTTGGTTTGATTCCGACAGCCTGCATTTCGTGGTGACGGATACGACGCAATATGATGCCAGACTGCAACTTGATGCTCGTGGTGTCATTACGGGTCACGGGGCAACAGACTTGGGCTTCGACACACCTTTAGCCAAATTTGTCGTGTTTGGTGACTACACGCAATATCCCAACGACAGTCTCACGCTGCAGGGACTCAATGTCTTCAACGCCCCCGCATTCGACGATAAGGCAATGGAGGCTATGGCTGAGGTCTTTGCCAACGCCGTGGGGATGTCCATTGACTTAACCCAGACCAACTATCTGCCGTATTTCCGTTCCGAGAACACAGAGGAAAAAACCGAAGAATTGCGGAGCAACATTGAGCTCTCAGGCGGCTATCCGGAGATGCAGTCGCGCGATTTCTATAGTAATACTATAGTTATCCCCGATTTGAAAATGGTGTGGAACGACCAACTTCATGCCTTCCTCTCTGTTGGTAAGATTGGCTTGGGCAACTTTGGCAACTATGTCGTGAACAAGTATGTAGATGGTTATGTGATGTTCGACAGACGTTTGGGCAACATCACCTATTTCTTCCAAAACGATATGTTCATGACCTATATCAACTACAACAGTGGTGACGGACAGTTCCAAGTGCATTGTACCTTTGGAGACATCAACCAACGCTTGTCGGAGATGAAAGAGAAGAACCGCACCCGTACCAAAGACGGTCAACGCTTCCAATATGTCGCTGTGCCTTACGAGTCTATGCTCGACTTCCTCAACCGTCTGAAATATGCAGGGATTGGTAACTGAGGCTATTGAAAACCACTTTTTTTTGAAAAATGTATCGGTGTGTTGCAATTATTTGTACTTTTACAAGCTCAAATCTGACAATAATATATAATCTATAACGCAATGAAATTCATAGTATCAAGCCTTAAATTGTTGAAGAGCCTGCAAGCCTTGGGCGGCGTTATCGGCTCAAAGAACACTTTACCCATTCTGGATGATTTCCTGTTCCATTTAGATGAGAATCAACTTAGAATCACCTCGTCTGACCTTGAGGTGACAATGACAGTTACCCTCGTACCTGATATGGTGGAAGGTACGGGTGAGGTGACTATTCCGGCCCGTTTGCTCCTTGAAATCATGAAGAATTTCCCTGATGTGCCGATTACGGTGTCTGTTGACAACAACACGCTTGCTGTTGAGCTGATTGCAGGTGAGGGTCGTTACAAGTTGGCTGGCCACAAGAGCGACGAGTTCCCGCAACTGCCTGAAATGGATGATACCGCTGTATGGGAGATTCCCGCTGATGTATTGGCAAAAGGCTTTGAGAAGACGGTCTTTGCCACTGGTACGGATGAGATTCGTCCCATTATGTCGGGTGTGCTGATGGAGATGACCGAAAACCATCTCACTTTTGTCGCCACCGATGCCCATAAGCTGGTGCGTTACAGAAGGATGGACATTAAGTCGGATGTGGTGTCTTCGTTTATTGTGCCGAAGAAGCCCATCAACCAGTTGAAGGGCATCCTGACCACCCTTGCTGACGAACCCGTGCGCATTGAGTTCAACAAGACCAACGCGTCGTTTGTGTTTGGCGACTATCAGTTGATCTGTCGACTCATCGAGGGTCGTTATCCCAACTATGATGCCGTCATCCCGAAGCAGAATCCTAACCATTTGATTCTTGACCGTCAGATTTTCCTCTCGGCAATTCGTCGTGTGGCTGTGTTCTCCAGTAAGGCAACCCATCAGGTTCGTTTCCGCATCGTTGGACAAGAGCTCACGCTGACAGCTGAAGACATCGACTTCTACAACGAGGCAAAGGAGCGCCTCTCGTGCAGCTACGAGGGCGACGACATTGAAATCGGTTTCAACTCGCGCTTCCTGCAGGAGATGTTATCCAACTTCGATTCCGAGTCGGTGAAACTCGATATGTCGGCTCCTAACCGCGCTGGTATCATCACCCCGGTGGAGAATGAAAATGAGGCGGAAGACCTGCTGATGCTCCTCATGCCAGTGATGCTGAACTGATTTTATCCCATCATAGAAATGAAAAAGCCCGCTGAAAGGATTCGGCGGGCTTTTTTTTCATTGCTTGAAAGGATGGAATTACTTGACCTCAATGGTGGTAGTACTTACGATGGTGACAGGAAGACTCATTCCCTGCTCGTTCATGGTCAAGGAGATGTTTGATTTTGTTGTACTGTTCATTACCATACCGGTTTGCGGGTTGATGCTGGCAGTGCCGCTGTATCCGCCTGTGATTTCTTCATCGGGGTCGATATGGCCCGTAAAGCTCACGTCGACACTTTTCTTTGAAATGGCAGTAACGGTGTACTCCATGTCCACATCGAGTTTTGTGTTGCTTACAATTTGCATGCTTTTGGAATTCCACGTGCTACCAACAGTCAGTTCCTGTTCGGGGAGCTCAATGATGATGTTGTGCAGTTGGTTCATATTAAGACTAAGGGTGTCACCAACGTGGTGTCCCAAAGCGTCGAATGAAACGGTGTGGGGTTTGTTGAGACTCTGTTCAATTTCTTTGGTCTGTCCGGCAAGCATGGGATTGGTCTTTTCGGGGTGATCTGAGTCGTACTCGAGCTTCATGCCCATTTGAGAAATAGTCATCTTGATGGATTCGATTTGCGTCTCAATGTCACTTTGCGTTTCGGTGACTTCCTTCGCAGTGAACGTCTGCCTTGCTTCAACTAATTGTGACATGTTCATGGTTTGGCCTTGCACCTCAATCATGGTCATTGCATTTGCCTTAGAGGTAGCGGTATAGGTCTGACCTTTTTTAGGTTGGAGTCTTAAAGTGACACCGTTTTTGGACATAAATGAAAGCGTAACTAATGCTACGAGAACGAGCATTGCAGGAATGAATTTTCTAAAAGTCTTTTTCATTGCTTTGAATTTTGTTGATGATTAGTTGATAGTTTTAATTCGGTGCAAAGATAGAAAAAATTATGTTTATGGTGTCAAACGCACCATCAGCACACCGTGTGAGGGAATGCTGGAGACCACATTCTTCACCGTTGATTTGGCAATGGTCTTGTGCTGCCACAAGTCATACACGCTATAGTTGTTACCGGTTGCACGCAACTCGGGAATGTCATTCCAATTGAAGTTGAGTTCCCATTTATCTTCGCCACGATTGAAGAAACACACTGCCCATTCGTCGTTGGCCAATTGTTTCACCCAGATCTGCCTGTCGCCCATAGCTATGGAGAGATGGGCTTGGATGCCAAGCGGGTCTTGGTCAATGGCGATGACATCTTTGTTGGTGAGGATGCGGCGGGTGTCATCGCTCATGTTATTGAGGTCGTTGCCAGCCATAAGAGGCGCGGCCAGCATGCACCACATGGAGAAGTGGCTTTGGTCTTCGATGGTATTCATCCCGCCGTTACCGACTTCCAGCATATCAGGGTCGTTCCAGTGACCTGGACCATTGTAAGGATACAGGTCTTGCACTAGGTCGATGATATTGACCATCCCGTGACCGCCCCAGTCTTCCTTGCCGTCCCAAAGGTTGATGATGTCGCCCGTGGCTCTCCAGAGGTGACCGATTCCTTTGCCCCATTCCCAAGGCTTGGTGCTGCCCCATTCACAGATGCTGAACACAATGGGACGACCGGCCTCCTTCAGGGCTTCACGCATGATGGTATAAGCCGTCTTTGAATTGGTCTGTCGGTTGTTGCAGAAGTCATATTTCAGGTAATCCACCCCATTGCGGGCATAGTAAAGCGCGTCTTGGTATTCATGACCCATGCTGCCCGGTCTTCCAGCACAGGTGTGGGTGCCGACGCATGAGTAGAGGCCGAATTTCAAGCCTTTGGAGTGGATGTAGTCAGCCACATACTTCATGCCGTGTGGGAAACGCTCGGGGTCGCAGATGATGTTGCCGTCCGCGTCGCGGTCAATTTGCCAGCAGTCATCCACGACAATGTATTCGTATCCTGCGTCCTTCATGCCTGAGGCGACCATAGCGTCGGCGGCCTCCATGAGGAGCTGTTCGCTGACGTTGCAGCCGAATTTGTTCCAACTGTTCCAACCCATGGGTGGGGTGGGGCAAAGGGCTTCAAAATCCTCTTGCGTGAGAGGTTGAGGTTTGGTGTTTTGGGCGTTTGCCGTGAAAGAAAGAATCAGTCCTACGAAGACCAGCAACATAGAGATAAGGTGCTTCTTTTTCATTGATTTGAATATTAATGATGGTTGTTTTGTCTGATTTCGCATATTAGTATTAGGTGCAAAGATAGAAAAAAAGAAAACTCTCTCTGTATTTTTAATGGCAACGACTGCAACATTTTTGACAATGCGCAGGGATAACGCACAACGAGCCGCCCCAATCGGAGCGACTCGTCATTCTCATAATTCTGTGATTTCTGCGTGAGAAAAAAACTCATCGTGTCAAATCCGTAGGCTTTTCCATGAACGAATACCACAATAATCAGCCATAACTCAATTTTTTTTCCGACTTATGGCTGGTTATAACCTATCTGTCAAAACTCCACTGTCCCTGATTCCCCATGTGAATCCAAAAACATCGTGAAGTAAACGGGCATGTAAAGGAATTTTTCTTCCTGTCGCATTTCTCTGTCGTTGGAAAGCACGATGGCCGAATGAACCTGATAATCAGGTGTAGAGAGCAGATTGTTCAAGGCACTGTGTACCGTATAATCCTTTCCTGATTTCACCTCAATTGGGAGAATGCTCGTGCTTGAATAGTCGTCGATGAGGAAGTCCACCTCGCCCTTCTTGCGGTTGTCGTAATAGAACAGCCGATGCCCGTTAGCTTTCAATTGCTGAGCAACGGCGCTTTCGTAAACGGCACCGAGATTCACGCTCCTTTCGTCATCGAGGACAGGGCGCAGGTTGTTGCGATAGAGTTGCGCCGTCAGCATTCCGACATCGTTCAGGTAGAGTTTCAGCAGGTTTTTGTGTACGCTCTCACTCAGCGGGAAACACGGATTGGAAACGGCGTGTACGTCAAGCGTGATGCCCGATGAAATCAGGTATTCAAACTCATCCTGATACTGCATGAAACGGTCGCCTTCCTTGTCGCGGATGTCCTTGGCGACAATCCGCTTTTTCTTGTTTTCCATCTGCGACGGAATCATGTTGTAAATCCGCCGAATCAGCAGGTGCTTTTGGCTGTCTTGTTCGTACTTGGAAGCATCGTCACCGTACAAAACCCGTATTGATTCCTGAATCTCCCTGACTTTTACGATGTTGTGTGTTTCCAAATATACATTCACCGCATCAGGCATACCGCCTACTAGCAGATAACGGCGAAACAACCCGAGCAGATGCTGGTGCTGTTCTTCAGAAAGGCTTTCCCTTTTCTGAAATTTGGCTCTTAAGGCGAGAACGGCATCCGTGTTGAAATTGTTGGCTATCAAAAATTCTTCGAAATCAAGTTGATACATTTGTTTCCTGATGATGCTGCCAATAGGAATGGAAGTCGTTGACCGCAAGGCAATGCCCAACAAACTACCGCTGGCAATGAATCGGTAGCGGCGTTCCTGGCAGAAAAACTTCAACATGGTGAGGTACTGCGGATAGGTTTGAATCTCGTCCAGAAAGACCAAAGTGTCGTCCACATTTCCGAGTTGGTTGCCAGCTACCATGCTTAAGTTGAAATAAAACGCCTCGGTGGAATGGATGTTCTTGAAATGCTGTGGGCCTTCATCGTCTTCTGCGAAATTGACTTCCACGAAGTTTTTGAACAATCTGGTTCCTATTTCTCTGATGATAAATGATTTGCCGATTTGTCTTGCGCCTTCCAAAACCAAAATTTTGTCAGAAGACGAGGTCAAATGTGCCTCAATTTCCTTGCTGATTTTCCTGTACAACATAGCCAAAATACACTTTTCAATAACTTTTTAGGCCGCAAATATACACTTTTCAAAAGAAATCAAGGTCAAAAAACTACACTTTTCAATAAAAAACCGCCCATAAAAACTACATTTTTCAAAAAACCTTGTTTAACGACTTGTTTGCATAAATGAGGAAGTCTCTATCTCCACCTGTGTGTTTTTAATTGCAGCACTGCAACAACTGCAACAAATTTTGTCCTAATGTCTGGGTTTGACATCAAACAAGGAAGTCTTTAGGTTTTACTCCCCCTTTACTCAAACATTACTGAAACTTTACTCAAATACTAATCAGACTTTTTGACACTTCGACATAACTTTGACGTAACATTAAGATAACAAGTACATTCCTATAAAAAAAAGCCGCCCCAACAGGAGCGGCTCGTCGTGCTTATAAGTCTGCATTTTCTGCGTGAGAAAATCAAAGTTTAGGTCCAGCGGCAACCAAAGCCTTACCAGCCTCATTGGTCGTGAACTTCTCGAAGTTCTTGATGAAGCGCGAGGAGAGGTCTTTGGCCTTTTCTTCCCAAGCGTTCTTGTCGGCGTAGGTGTCGCGCGGGTCGAGGATGTTCGGGTCGACGCCGGGAAGCGCAGTCGGCACTTCGAAGTTGAAGTACGGGATCATCTTGGTCGGGGCCTTCTCGATGCTGCCATCCAGGATGGCGTCGATAATGCCACGAGTGTCACGGATGCTGATGCGCTTGCCTGTGCCGTTCCAGCCGGTGTTCACCAAGTAAGCCTTTGCGCCACTCTGTTCCATACGCTTCACTAATTCCTCTGCGTATTTGGTCGGATGCAGCTCAAGGAAAGCTTGTCCGAAGCAGGCACTGAAGGTAGGCGTAGGCTCGGTGATGCCGCGCTCAGTACCAGCCAACTTGGCAGTGAAGCCGCTCAGGAAGTAGTACTTGCATTGTTCGGGAGTCAGGATGCTGACAGGAGGCAGCACGCCGAAAGCATCGGCACTGAGGAAGATGACGTTCTTGGCAGCGGGACCAGCCGAGATGGGACGCACGTTCTTCACAATCTTCTCGATATGCTCGATGGGGTAGGAGACGCGGGTATTCTCGGTCACGCTCTTGTCCTTGAAGTCAATCTTGCCATTGGCATCAACGGTGACATTCTCCAAGAGGGCGTCGCGCTTGATGGCGTTGTAGATGTCGGGCTCGCTTTCCTTGTCGAGGTTGATAACCTTGGCGTAGCAGCCGCCTTCGAAGTTGAAGACGCCTTCGTCGTCCCAGCCGTGCTCGTCGTCACCGATAAGGAGACGCTTCGGGTCGGTAGAAAGGGTGGTCTTGCCTGTGCCGCTCAGTCCGAAGAAGATGGCGGTGTTCTCGCCCTTCATGTCTGTGTTGGCAGAGCAGTGCATAGCGGCGATGCCTTGCAGGGGCAGGTAGTAGTTCATCATCGAGAACATACCTTTCTTCATCTCGCCACCGTACCAGGTGTTCAGAATCACCTGCTCGCGGCTGCTGACGTTGAAGGCCACGCAGGTGTCGCTGTTCAGACCGAGTTCCTTGTAGTTGTCGACTTTGGCTTTCGAGGCGGTGTAGACCGTGAAGTTGGGCTTGAAGTCGGCGAGTTCCTCAGCGGTGGGCTTGATGAACATGTTCAGCACGAAGTGTGCCTGCCAAGCTACTTCCATGATGAAGCGGACGGCCATACGGGTGTCCTTGTTGGCACCGCAGAAGGCATCGACGACATAGAGATTCTTGCCGGAGAGTTGCTTCTTGGCGAGGTCTTTCACCTGTGCCCACACCTCTTCGCTCATCGGGTGGTTGTCGTTCTTGTAGCCCTCGGTGGTCCACCACACGGTGTCCTTCGATTTGGCATCCATGA
>Ga0265301_10002230_pt1 | contig 22964 bp, 18 predicted proteins | sample AusTroGonzalo_MG_2_FD_193488 | JGI IMG/M metagenome (GOLD analysis project Ga0265301, IMG submission 193488) | Bovine rumen microbial communities from tropical cattle in Woodstock, Queensland, Australia - Gonzalo_04 | ecosystem: Host-associated > Mammals > Digestive system > Stomach > Rumen ... | reverse complement strand
CACAGCTCCTGCTGCCGAGTGGGTTGCAGGAGGTGTGCCCATCACAATGATGATGAATATGGAACGTCGTAACGGTGCTATGAAGCCCGTTATCCGTAAGGCTCTTGTTGAGCTTGAAGGTGCTCCCTTTAAGTTCTTTGCAAGTAAGCGCGAGGAATGGGCTAAGAATACCTGCTATGTTTATCCCGGTCCTATCCAATATTGGGGGCCAAGCGAGGTGTGTGACCAGTGCACAAAAACCTTGGCTTTGGAACAGGGCAAATAATTAACAATTTATAATTTATAATTTATAATTGAATTGTCTGTAAGTAAGACCCACCAGCCTCCTTCTGGGGGAGCGCGCTGCAAACCTTCGGAAAAGCGGAGGAAAAAAGCTCCCCATAAAGGGGGCTGGGGGGGCTTGTATTTTTTCCGTCGTTTCCCCTCTTGGCTTGTATGGCTAGGTGGTATTCTCATTGCGACTGCCTATATTTGTTTTTTTTATTACACCTTTGTCAGTCCGTTTAGCTTCCGTTGGCGTGCAATATATGGCAATCCAACATATCCCGCGGGTTATGATGTTCGAGGCATCGACATCAGTCACTATCAAGAACGTATTAATTGGGAGAAGCTTCGCAATGCTTCCATAGGAGAAGCTCCTGTTAGTTTCGTTTTTATTAAGGCAACAGAAGGTGAAAAGTTGTTCGATGACAACTTCAATAGAAACTTTGCCAACGCGAAGAGAAATGACTTAGTCAGAGGCGCATATCATTTCTTTGTGCCGGGTGTTGATCCGCGTAGGCAGGCAGAGTTTTATCTGAAGATGGCTATGCTCGAACCAGGCGATCTTCCTCCTGTTCTGGATATAGAAAAGAAGGGCGACCTAACTCCGGAACAATTGCGTCGGGATGTTCGGATATGGTTCGACGTGGTCGAAAAAGAGTACGGTGTCAAACCCATTTTATATACCAGTTATAAGTTTAAAATGCAGTACCTCAATACTCCTGAATTTGATGCCTATCCCTATTGGATAGCGCATTATTACGTTGACGAACTTGAGTACAAGGGGGACTGGACTTTCTGGCAGCATACAGATTGCGGTAAGGTCTCCGGTATTAGGGGGTTTGTCGATTGCAACATTTTCAATGGAACTCTCCAGGATCTTATGGAGCTAACCCTTCCCTAAAGCATAGTTAAGTGTAATTAGTCGTAAAGTGGAATCATAGTGTTTATTGAATCAACTCAAGAATGAATACTCTATGCTTTTCAATTCTCTCGAATTTCTAATATTCCTACCATTAGTATTTCTTTTTTACTGGTATGTTCTTGACAAAAGGTTAAGGCTTCAAAACCTGTTTGTCATTATTGTCAGTTATATCTTTTATGGTTGGTGGGATTGGCGTTTCCTTTTTCTAATTATATTCACAACGGGATGCAGTTATTTTAGTGGCCTTGCGATTAAACACTATCAGAATCAAGGTTTAAACAACATTGCAAAAATCTGTTCTACAGGCAATGTTATCATAAATCTCGCTATTCTGGGGATATTCAAATATTACAATTTCTTTGCGGAAAGTATGCAGACTTTGCTGCAATCTTTGAATTTCCATTTAGACTATCCAACATTGAATGTTATTCTTCCTGTTGGAATCAGTTTTTATACATTCCAGGCTCTGAGCTATTCTATTGATGTTTATTGGAACAAGATTAATCCAACTAAAGATGCATTAGCTTTCTTCGCATTTGTCTGTTTCTTCCCACAACTAGTTGCCGGCCCTATTGAAAGAGCGACAAACTTGTTACCTCAATTCCAAAGAAATAGGACCTTTGATTATTCTGTTGCCGTTGATGGGTGCCGCCAAATGCTTTGGGGATTTTTTAAGAAAGTAGTTATTGCCGATAATTGTGCCAGATATGCAAATATTGCTTTTGGCAATTACAATGAAGTAGGGAGTATGTCATTACTCTTGGGTGCCTTCTTTTTTACATTCCAGATCTATGGAGATTTCTCCGGTTATTCATCTATTGCTATAGGATGTGCTAAGCTGTTTGGGATTAAACTGCAGCCGAACTTTAGAGTGCCATATTTCAGCCGGGATATTGCTGAATTCTGGAAACGTTGGCATATTTCACTCAACAAATGGTTCGTGGATTATGTCTATATCCCGTTAGGTGGAAGTCGGGTATCGAAAATCAAAGTAATCAGAAATATTTTTACTATTTTCTTGTTGAGCGGTCTATGGCATGGGGCGAATTGGACATATGTCGTATGGGGCCTATATCATGCCTGCCTATTTTTGCCCCTGATTCTTTTGAATAAAAACCACAAATATAGTGGAGGGTTCTGTGAAGATAAGAATTTCCCATCTCTTCATGAAGCATTTAATATGCTCGGGACGTTCCTCTTAGTTATGATAGGTTGGATTATTTTCAGGGCAACGTCTCTCACACAGGCACTCGAATATATCACAAAACTCTGTAGCTTTGAAAAACGTACCGGCGAAATAGGAATCGCATTTGTAGACAGCCTTTGGCTTATCGGTATTATTATGGTTGCACTTCTCTTTGAATGGTGGAACAGGAATGCCGATCATGAGTTCAAACGGATTATCCCGAAGCCACTTGTTAGAAACTTGGTGTATTTCATATTGATTGCTTCTATCTATGTCTCATATATGATGACGATAGAAGATGACACGACGTTTATCTATTTCCAATTCTAAAACAACATGCAGATGAGACGTTTGATAATAAAGACTTTCATCACAATACTCGTTCCTGTCGTGGTCTTTACATTTGTGATGGCTTTCTGGACTGATAATCTAAGCAAACTGTCCCATGAGAAAAATGTTTTGTTGGCTTACGAGAGGCTCGACTCCCTGAAGGATGTGAACAAGATTGTTGTTATTTCGGGTTCCAATGGAGGGTTTGGTATTGAATCCCAAATCCTGGCAGATTCGCTCAAGATGCCTGTAGTTAACACCTCAACTCATGCAGGAATAGGTATAAGGATGCAATTCGAGATATATAAGGATTTCTTGAAGAGAGGTGACATTGTTATTTTCTGCCCAGAATATGGTTCGGGTAATTTAAGGCTATACGGCGAATCAACGTTGCTCAGGGTTCTGAGTACTCATCTTCCGAAAGCATATCTGAAGATGAACTTTCGCCAATGGTGTTATTCATTCAAATACATAGGCATTCATTTCCTAGATGCAATGGACCATCTGCACTTCCACAGGCCTTACGAAGGACCATATTCGTCATCTTCCATCAATCGCTATGGAGATGTGGAATATCCGAGGGAACACATGGATATCAAAACAAATGATGTTTTCTTCTCCGCTACAATGGATGAAGAAACTACAGCTTTCTATCAATACCTTCATGAATATTTGAGAGGCAACGGAATCACGTTAATACACCTCCCTCCTGCTTTAATTGAAAGTGCTTACCTGAATGACGGAAACAAGAAGAATCTTGATTCCTTAGAGGGTTATATGAAGGAAAACAATATTCCATTTCAGGCAGCACCAAGCCGATACGTATTCCCTGATACCCTTTTTTTTGACACGCCCTATCACTTGACCATGTATGGTGCACATCTGAGGACGCTGAAAATGGTTGAAGACGTGAAACGGGTTTTGTAAGGAATAAAGATTGCTTGTTGAAAACTTTTCCTATAACAGTGATAACTAAATAAAATCTTTTTGTTGTCCAAAAATTTGGTACATTGAAAAATATGTTGTACCTTTGCAGCCGCTAAAAGTAATAATCCGCCCCTTATCTACTTCAAAAGGAAGCTCGGGGGCATAAAAGAAAAGGAGAAAATAAAATGAAAAAAGGACTTCACCCTGAGAATTATCGTCCTGTTGTGTTCAAGGATATGAGCAATGGTGACATGTTTCTGAGCCGCTCTACAGCAAAGACTACCGAAACCATCGAGTTCGAAGGCGAAACTTATCCCCTGTACAAGTTGGAAATCAGTAACACTTCTCACCCCTTCTACACAGGTAAGAGCAAGCTGGTTGACACCGCAGGTCGCGTAGATAAGTTCATGAGCCGCTACGCTCGCACCAAGAAGTAAACAGCGGATTAGGGATTAGAGATTAGGGATTATAATGCCCCGATTGTCAATATCTAATAGATGCAGATACATTAGGCTATCTGCATCTATTATTTTATTGTGTTGCCTTGCTGGGTGCGGTGGTGATTCTGTCGTGGCTCCCCAGTCTTCGTCCAATTCCAATCAGAACACCTCTCTGGCACAGACTCTCTATACCGAAGCCACAGCGCCAATGTCTGTCCGCACAGGTGTTATTCATGGTATAGAAATTCCGTCTCTAAAGACCGGTAGCGTCGATGCACTTATCGTCCATACTCTTTCTGATGGTACATTGAATTATTGTATCGGTTACAATACAAAGTTCAAGGCCAACTGCTGGACAGCCTTCAAATGGTACAACGGATTCTCATCGAACAATAAGAACTGGTACCGTAATAACTGGAGGCAGGGCGAGACATTCAACGGCTATGGCGGTACAGGCGACCCCTTTCAGCCCGATCCAGTGCTGCCGGAAGGTTTGCGTTTCAATTCTGGCGATTACGATGATTGGCGTTATCAGCGTGGACATATGCTGGGCAGTGCCGACCGGCTCAATTCGAAAGAAGCCAATGGACAGACGTTCTACATGAGTAACATCATGCCGCAACTGAAAGCTTTCAACGAACAGGGAATATGGTGGAATCTGGAAAACCATCTCCGCAACACATACGATGTCTCCTCTTTCCGCGACACGCTTTATGTGGTCAAAGGGGGGACAATTTCCTCGGGGAACTATACAATGGTAGGAAGCAGCAATCAGTTGGTATGCCCGAAGTACTACTTTATGGCTATTCTCGCATATACAAAGAAGTATGCTAAAACCAACGGCGGTTACTATGCTATCGCTTTTTGGATGGAGCACAAGGGGAATACGGATGATGTAAGCTCCAAATATGCCATCTCTATCGATGAATTGGAGAAGCGAACAGGTATCGACTTCTTCTGCAACCTGCCAGATGATATTGAGAATGCTGTGGAGAGCCGCTTCTATTTGGCCGACTGGAAGTTGAAATAGTAGTTCATAATTCATAGTGCATAGTTATGAGGTTAGCAAGGTTCTTTTTCTTCCTATATTCTTCATTCTTCATTCTTCATTCTTCATTTTCACAGATCCGTATCCGCGACATCTATGCCGCAGCTCCCGACAGCATCTTCCCTCTCCTGACGAAGAACAATCGCCTTGATCAGATTGACTTTCGCGAAAATAATATGCAGGCGGTGGTGAAGAACCGTTTTGATGCTCATGCAGAATTTGTCGGTTTGAGTGAGAAATACCTGCAGTTGTGCCTATCTGAGCATTGTTCAGTAGAGATGCGGCTGCTCTCTGACAGTGTATTCTGTATGGTACAGACCTATAGTGCTCCTGCTTCCGACAGCCGGGTTCGTCTTTTTGATGCCGATTGGCACGAGTTGCCCCAAACCATCGAGCGTCCTGCTGTCGATGATTTCCTAAGTGAGGACATTGATACAGATGTGCGGCTCGCTCTTCAGGCTTTACCGCTTATCAAGGCCTCACTCTCCCAGAATGACGACAATATCACCTGGGAACTGCAAACCAGCGAACTGACTCGCGAACAGCGTCAGAAAGCCGGGGGAAAGACACATGTAATAATCAGAAAATTAGTCCTGTCCCAGCCATAACAGGAACATACTGAGCAGGACAAGGGCAAGGTCGATGGCCTTGCTGCGCAGATTCTTTTCGTGAAAGAGTAGGGCACCAAGCATGAAGCTGACCAGAACGCTACTCCTGCGAACCATGCTCACCACACTTATCAAAGCGCCGTCCAGCGAAAGACTATAGAAGTAAACATAGTCGGCTACGCTCAAGAAAACACTTATTAGCAGGATGCTCCAACGCCATTGGAAGGAAGTACTCTCCGTGCGTTTAGGCCACCAAAGCAACAAGAGAATAGCTCCCATCATCAGCGTTTGGTAGAAGTTGTACCAGCATTGAACTGTCAGTCGGGGTAGACCTAAACCTCCATCTGTTTCCGTAGCCATCAGGTACTTGTCATAAAGGCCGCTGACGGCACCAAGTATGGCAGCTCCCACAGTACAAATTATCCATCTGTTATGCCGGAAGTCTATGCCTTCCTTCTTTCCGCTGCGGCTAAGCAGGAAGAAGCCGAGGATAGCCAGCAAGACACCCAGCCATTGCAAGAGGTTTAGACTTTCGCCGAATATGATGAGTGCACCCACCAGCACCATGACAGGGCGGGTGGCATTGATAGGGCCTACAATCGTGATGGGCAGATGCTTGATGCCTATATATCCGAGCAGCCAACTGCTCAGCACGATGCACGACTTGAGCAGGATGTATCGTTGCACCTCCCATCCGCCGAAAGGTGTCTGGAAAGCAAGTGGCAGGAAGATGAGGGAGCAGAAGAGCGTGTTGAGAAAGAGGATGGGAATGACGGCATTGTCGCGCAGGGAGTGTTTCTTGCAGACATCATAGAAGCCGAGCAAAGCTGCACTAAGAAAGGCAAAGGCTAACCACATTATGTTAGTTAAGAGTTAAGAATTAAGAGTTAAGAATTATGATATGGGATGTAACTTTTATTCTTCGTTCTTCACTCTTCGTTCTTCACTTAATATTGAATATCAACCAGGAAGAGGGCTTTGCCAGGGACGCTTTCGCCGGCTTGGCAACGGTCTTTGGCTTCGATGATGTGGCGCACGTCTTCGATACTTATCCTTCCTCTGCCTACCTCTACAAGTGTTCCAACGATAGCGCGAACCATATTCCGGAGGAAACGGTTGGCGGTAATAGTGAATCGCCATTGCCCAGGTGCCACTTCTGTCCAATAGGCTTCCTTGATATCGCAGAGGTTTGTCTTCGTGTCTGTGTTCACCTTCGAGAAGCTGGTGAAGTCCTTATACTCCATCAAAACTTTTGCCGCTTCGTTCATCTTCTTGAAGTCAAGCACAAAAGGAATCTGCCAACTATAAGCTGCGAGGAATGGGTCTTTATGGGTGTGGATGAAGTAGTGGTAGGTACGCGAAGTGGCGGAGAAGCGGGCGTGCATGTCGTCGGCAACTTGTCGGACTTCCTGCACAGCAATATCCTGTGGCAGGAGTTTGTTGAGCTTATAAGCAAGCTGCCCACCTCTATCTCTTCCCAAGGGGGAAGTACATGTCTCCTCTCCTGTGGGGGAGGATGGGATTGGACTATCGAAATGCGCCACCATCATACGGGCATGCACGCCTGTATCTGTTCTTCCTGCCCCGACAACCTCTACAGGTTGGCGGAATAGGGTAGAGAGGGCTTCCTGCAATCGCTGCTGTATGCTGTCGCCATTGGGCTGAATCTGCCAGCCGTGATAGCGAGTACCGTCGTAGGAAAGCGTGATGAAGAACCTCATTACTTAACGTTTGTGAAGTGTCTTTTTGCCCTGTTCAACAATGATGCTGCGAGCCACTTTTCGTTTGGCAACCTTACGTCCGCTTAGGTCGTACAGGCCATCATTATGAACCATGAACTCTGAACTATGAGCTGGATTCAGTCCATCCGGGTCTTCCCAATCGCTCATCTGTATGTTGTCGAGGTTGACGCGTTTGTTGCCTGTGTTCTCGCTCTCGAACTTGAGGCGGATGTTGCCATCCTTGTTTATCTTGTAGCCGTAGCGTTTCATGGCTCCGATAGAGAGCGAAGAGACAACCTTTGTCCAGGTCTGTCCGCCGTCGATGCTGTAGCTGACAGCCATCTTCACCCCAGTGTCGTTGCCGTAGCTGCCTGCATAGAACCAAAGGCTGTCGCATCCGTTCACCTTGTCTGTTGTCATCATAATGTGAGCAGGCGTTGTGATGGTGGTGCCAGACTTGACGTAGCCCTTCATGCGGACACACTTCTTGTCCAGAGCGTTGTCGTCGCCGGCTATCAAAGCGTTACTCATCTCCCAAGTGGCTGCGGAGCATGTGACCTCTGCAGCAGCATAAGCACCCTTGGAGCCTGTTTCGAAGTCCTCAAAGAAGGACTTGCTGGCATCCACACTACAGCTGACGGAGATGACTTTGTCGTCCAGCCCTTCCGTGCTCACAATAATTTCGCTTTCATAGTCGCCTTCTTCTGTTGCGCCACCAAAACGTACATAGAAATCGGGACTCTGACCTTTGAGAGTGAGTTGCTGCGACCATTCTTCTCCGTCTGCGCTGAGTTCAAACGGCGCACTTGTGATGACTTCTGTCACATACTTGGGCACGGCCATTGCCGTAATTGTTACTTGAGCAGGAGCGCTTGGCTTGCCTGGAGTGGCTGTGAAGGCAATGTCGTAGGTGCTGACGGTGAAGATAGGAGCAACGTCAGGCATCTCTACCATTACCTCATTGCTGCTGACGGTCTCTTCTCCGTCCTCGATGATACTTACCCTATAATAATATGTGGTGCTGGGTGTAACGTTCTTGACCTGATAGGTCGTATCGGTGGTGGTGTAGGTGTCGAAGGTCTTTGCTTGTCCTTCTGCGTCCTTCGTATAGACATTGAGGGTGTAGGTCGCTCCGGGTTGGTAGTTCATCCAGTTGGCGTTGAAGCGGCGGCTGCTGACGGCACAGACAATATCTGTGGCAGGGTAGGCTGGAATGCCGTCGACAAAGGCGACGCGCAACGGTGTCTGCTGCACATAGCCGCTGCCTTCGAGAAGGAACATTGTGGTGTAAGTGCCTTCGCTGGTGGGCGTTACAGAGACAGCGATGTCTGTGCCTTCTGTGATTTCGTCGGCAGAGAGTTCTGTTTGGGTCAGTGCAAAGTACTCGTCGGCGACAGCAAGCTTGGCGCCTTCGTACAGACCTCTGCCTCGCACCTGAACTTTTGCGCTGAAGGGGCGCGACAGGGGCCAGAGTCCGAAGTCAATCTCTTCGCCTGCAGCCGGCACAAAGATTTCTGCGCCGTTCTCTTCGTCGGAGTAGAACTGCTCGTCTGCCTTGTCGCCCCAGATGTATTGGCACAGTTCTGGATAATCGACGAAGGGATTGCGATTGCCCTGAATGCTGTAGATAGCTTCACACCGTTCCTGCTCTATCTCGTCGAGGGGGTCGGATTCTGCCCATTCGAGCATCAGGTTATAGACCCAGGGGCGCATCAACAGAGGACTGTCCGGATCGACGGTAAGCAGGCCTTCGGTTGTCGTCCAGAGCGAAGTCATGTGGCTGTAGCAGGTCGCCATATAAAAATATGTACGTGCGAAGTCGCCCTTCCACTGGTCGGCAGGTTCCCAGGCGGTGATGAGGCTGTCAGCCCGGTAGCTGGTGCTCTTGCCCACCTTCGTCACACCGTTTGTGTAGGCAACCGTTCCATCCACGATGCCAATCGGGTTATTGCTCTTTCGCCCGTTGGCTGTAGCGTCGGCAGGGTAGAGGTTGAAAAGGTCGCAATAAGCGTTGTTTTTCAGGTGTCCCCACCAGCTGTTAGCCCAGATGTGTTCGATGTTCATGTTGCTCACGGCGCTCATGTCGGGATTGAGGTAGCGCACCACGTTGCTGTAGCGGTCGCGCACCTGCATATCCTCCATCTGGTCGGTCATCCAGAATCCGCTCCAGGTCTTGCCCACGCCTCCGCCATAATCCAGAACCCGCTCGGGCTGGATGATGTCGTGCAGGGCAGCCTTGAGTTGTGTGCCGCGAAGTCCTTCCGCCTTGCGGTAGTATTGCTCTTGAGCTGTCGCAAAGTGAAGAGTTAAGAGTGAAGAGTGAAGAATGATAAGTAATACTATGCGCTTCATTTCTGCAATATCTTCTTGCCGTTTCTAATAACGATGCCCTTAGGCAATTTACCATTTTGACCATTTACCATTTGACCGGAAAGGTTGTAGACAGCTCCCTCTCCCTCGGAGAGGGCAGGGGTGAGGCTTATCCCGTCCGGAACCGTGTAGGCCGTCACTTTGACATTCTTTATCTCCCAGCAATAGCAAGCGGAGCTGTTGCTGATGTAGCGGAAGGCCAGCGTGATTTTCTTTCCGCTGTAGCCGTTGAGGATGATGTCGCCAGAGCTGACGAAGCTGGTGAAGCTGCTGCTCGACGGAAGTGGCGGGAAGGTCGCATCCAGCATGTCCCAGGTCGCATCCTCTGGAACGCCACTATAGTCCTCACTGACAAGCACCTGGAGATAGGTGTCCTTCACCTGCTCTGTTTTGTTGTAGCCCGTAGCGTGCTCGAAGGTGAGTGTAGCCGTCTGGGAATATGTCAGGTCGATATCGACCATCAGGTATTCGTCTGCTTCCTTGTTTGGGAGGCTGTTCGCGTTGGCTTTGGCCCCGTATCTCGAATCGCTCGTCCAGGCGCTACCCTCGCAGCCTTCATAGGTGCGGACGTAGAAGGGATTGAGGCCCGACGTCATAGGGCACTCGACCAGCGTGGCAAATTCCGGAATCGGGTCGCCGCCTTGACCTCCTCCTCCAGAAGACGAACCATCGGTGCTGAAGGAAAAGTCGATGCTGTCGCCCCAGATGTACTCTGCCAGATAGGGGAAGTCGATGAAGGGATTGCGGTTGCCCTGTTCGGCATAGACACGTTCGTTGCGGGTCTTCTCCCACTCGCACACAGGGTCGTTCTTCGCCCATTGCAGCAGCAGCGGCAGGATGTCGGCCTTCAGCGTCGGATAGTCCTCACGCTTGAACGAGACATTTACATCGCTGCGGTTCTCCCAATTGACATCGGGATAGCAGGTCGCCACGTAGAAGTAGATTCGCGCGAAGTCCCCTTTGTACTCGTCGCAAGGCTCGAACACCATTCTGTTGTTGGCATCTTTTCCTGTCTTCATGCGCGGATTGGAATACGATACCGAGCCCTTCACCACACCCAGGGGATAGTTGTTCTTCGCGCTGTTGGCATTCGATTCCGACGGGATAACCTGGAACAGGTCGCTTCCCACCGCGATGCCGGTTCCGCCGCCCCACCAGCTCTGGGGAGCCACATGTTCCTTGTTCATGCCGCTCACGGCCGAACCTGTCCCTGTGAAGTAGAACACCTTGTCGTTGTAATAGTCCATCACCTGGTGGCGGCCCTGCGCATTCGTTTTGTCCAGATAGTCCACTTTCTCGTAGGACACCCACAGGTTGCCGTATCCAATCTTCGTGTGGGGCGCAATAGCATCGTGTATCGCAGCCTTCAGGGCAGACTTCTTCTTGCCGTTCGCAGCATCGTAGTAACCCTCCGGAATGCCCGCCAACACTATGTCCGGCAGCATCAGCAGGCAAAACAGAACGAGTGGAGAAATATGTCGTTTCATCGTTTTTTTGTATAATTTCGTCTTCAGAAGAGATTATTTGGCTACAAAGTTACGATTAAGTGAGCACAATACAAAATAAAAAGGCTTTTATTTTTATTGTCGAGCGGTAGTGACTTCGACCGTAGGTCAAAGTTACGAATAAGCGAGCAAAAAGCCAAATTTATTTGAGCTTTTCCGAGCGTGAGGACTCCGGCTTTGCCGCCTGAGCACATATAGGAGTGCAAGAAGTTCCACCTCCGCTTTCACTATACATTATAATATATTATTGCGCCCGACAAAACATTCTCCTATAGGGTCAAAACATTCTGCTACGGCATATAAAGTATCCCGATACGACTTCAAAAACTTTTTTCAAGCTTAGAAAATATATTTTCACGGCTTGAAAATTTATTTTCACACTTTGGAAATATATTTTCTAAGCTTGAAAATAACTTTTTATGCCGCAGAAAAGATTTTTATCCGGTATAGAATTTTTTTTTGTTCGGTGTATCGGACAGTTGAGGGCGTAAGGAAAGCACCGGATATTTCTTTTTTGCCCCCAAGAGAAAGAAAAACGTTCGCAAATTTGTGGACTTCGGAAAATAGTCCTAACTTTGCATGATGGAGAAACTGATATGGGAAACATAGCTTACGGAGCATTCCCATGCATCAGGAGAATAGCCGCTGTATTCTGAAAACTAAACTTCAAATATTTGAGACAATGAAAAAAACAAATCTGATGCTGCTTTCTCTTGCAGCTGTGTGTGGTACTTTCTGCTCCTGTCAGCCTAAAGACAATACGCTGACCAGGAGTGAGGAGAAAGAGGGATGGATACTGCTGTTCAACGGCCAGGACCTGTCCGAGTGGAAAAACTTCAATGACACTGTCTTGTCCAACGGATGGACGGCTGTGGATGGTTGCATCCAGGCGAGTGGCGGTGGTGCAGACGACTCCGGCTACATCGTTACGAAACGCAAGTTTGCCGACTTCGAACTGACCTGGGACTGGAAACTGACACATGGCGGCAACAGCGGTATGATCTACCACGTGGTGGAGAATCCTGCCTTCTCGGTTCCTTACGTGACTGGTCCTGAGTATCAGCTCATCGACAACGAGGGTTGGGAGGAAGTGAATGCCCCCGACAAGCTGGAGGAATGGCAGAAACTGGGTGTGGACTATGCTATGCACCTGCCCGACTACTCGAAGATGCACGTCAATCCTGTGGGTGAATGGAACACCTCGAAGATTGTCTTCGACAACGGCCATGTTGAGCACTGGCTGAATGGCGAGAAGATTCTGGAGTTCGAGGCCTGGACAGACGACTGGTTCGAGCGGAAGGGTAGTGGCAAATGGGCTCACGCTCCCGAATACGGCCTTGCCTCCGAGGGTGTCATCTGCCTCCAGGATCATGGCGATCCCGCTTCGTTCAGGAATATCAAGGTTCGTCCCCTGCCTCACAAGGGCGGTCAGACAGAGAGTCTCTTCAACGGTAAGGACCTGACTGGCTGGGAGCCTTTCGGCGACGGCAAGTGGAGCGTGGATGAAGAAGGCAATCTGGTGACTGAGAATGGCGACAACAAGCAGTACGGCTATCTCTGCACTCGTAAATATTACAAGGATTTCGACCTCACTCTGGAGTTCAAGCAGGAGAGCAACGGCAATAGCGGCCTCTTCTTCCACTCTTTCATCGAGGGCTTCAACACTGTCCACGGATGGCAGTGTGAGGTGGCTCCGAAGGGCAGCGACACTGGCGGCATCTACGAGTCCTATGGTCGTGGCTGGCTGCAACAGATTCCCGACGAGAAGGAGGAAGTCCTGAAGGAGGGTGAATGGAACACCCTGCGTCTGCGTGTGGAGGGCAATCATGTCCAGACTTGGCTCAACGGCGAACCGATGGCCGACCTGGAAGATGAGCTCATCGGCAATACTCCAGGACGCATCATGCTGCAAATCCACGACGGAAATGACATCAAGGTTCTCTGGAGAAATTTCCAACTGACGCAACTCTAATCGCGTAGGATACATTTATTACGTCTTAGAGAGGCTATGAAGGCCAATACTATGGATTTACGAGCCCGTTTTTTCGGCTTTTCATCCTGTATTGGCCTCCATAGTGTTAAATTTCTTCAAAAAAGTTTGGCAGTTTTAATAATAAATGCTAAATTTGCATGAAGAATTCTAAAAAACTAATCCATACATACTATGAAATTAATGAAAGTAATGCTGTCTGCGATGCTGCTGAGCCTGAGTCTTGGCGCCTATGCCCAAGATGATGACGAACTGTTAGATGCAGCAGGAGAAGACAGTACTGAAGTCTTTGTCCCTTCAACTCCTAGCGAAGCAAAGTTCTTCCATCGTGTTCAACTTGGATTCGCCGGCACAAGTGCCAAGTACACAAACAACAGCGCTCAACGAAGCCCGACTGCTCCTGCAAGCGAGAAGTACTTCCTGAAGGGAGTGACCTTTGGGTGGATGGGCGACCTAAGCCTCACAAAGCGTATGCCTCTCTATCTGGAACTGGGCGCTATGATGACCTATCTGTCTGGTAGCAATGACGGTTACACCATCAACCGCCGCAGTCAGCTGAATGGCGATGGCGCTGTGTTAAGCTATGAGCAAAGTGTGAAGGCTTTCACGTTGGCAATTCCCATTGGCCTCACTTATCAGTTCAAAAACGTCGGTGGTGTCAAGGATTTGACAGTCGCACCCCTTGCCGGTGTCTATGCACGCTTCAATCTTGTGGCAAAGCGTAAGGAAACAAAGACTGAAGTGGTATATGGCGAAAGCGTAATGGGTCAGGATGTTATGACAGAATATAATGTTACGACCCAGAACAAGAGCCTGATGAAGTATACAGAAGACGGCGGTTGGATGGAAGGAAGAAGCCACGTCGGCAAGCTCTGCCAGCCTGGAGTCATGGTCGGTGTGAATGCTTTCTACAAGCATTACTCTTTTGGCTTCTCCTACATGTACGACCTGATTCCTTTTGCCCAGCATAATAGCCCGCTGGGATTAACCAGCCAGTCAACTCCCCAGGGCGGTAATCTGCCCAGCAGTGGTACCGGTTGTGATATGAAGATTTCCACAAAACACAATTTCGCTATTACAGTCGGCTACATCTTCTAACAATCAGTAGATAACCTAGCAAATAAATAAGGTTCAAAAAGTGCCGCCCCGAGATCTTCGAGGCGGCACTTTTTTTCAGGACTCAGGATTCTCTCCTTCCTGCTCTGGTCCCAGTTCCGGGTTTGGCATCAGGTTGGGCACAACCAGGCGATAGCCTCTGCCGTGTACATTGTTGATTTCAATATCCGGATCAGCTTTGAGGAGTTTGCGCAGCTTCGTGATGTAGACATCCATGCTGCGTGCGTTGAAATAGTTGTCGTCCATCCAAATGGTCTTGAGTGCGAGGTCGCGCTCCAGAACATCGTTGACGTGTACACAGAGCAAAGTGAGCAATTCGCTTTCCTTCGTCGTAAGTTTGGTTTGCTCCTCGCCGAGGATGAGTACCTGGCGCTGAGTATCGAAGATAAATTGTCCAAGCTGAAAGCGTGTGACGTTCTTCAGGTCCTTTGACTTGACGCGTCTCAGGATGGCTTCCATACGATAGACGAGTTCGTCCATAGAGAAAGGCTTGGTCAGATAGTCATCGGCTCCAATCTTGAAGCCCTCCAGGATATCTTCCTTCAGATTCTTTGCAGTAAGGAAGATAATGGGCACTTCGGTGTTAACCAAACGAATTTCTCTGGCCAGCGAGAATCCGTCCATCTTGGGCATCATCACATCGAGCAGACACATATCGTATTTCCTTTTCATGAAAGCACGATAACCTGCCTCGCCGTCCAGATAGAGATCGGCTTCATAGCCTTTTGCTTCGAGGTATTCACGAACGAGCATACCGAGGCTCTCTTCGTCCTCGCAAAGTAGAATGTGCTGTTTCTGTTCCATAATAGAGGGGTTATAGGTTATTGATTATTGGTTAGTCTTCTGCCAAGGGTAGAGTTATTGTGAATTTTGTTCCTTTGCCGAGTTCGCTGGTTACTTTGATGGTGCCTTGGTGCAGTTCTACCATCTTCTGTACGTAAGCTAATCCGAGACCAAAGCCTTTGACATCGTGCTGGTCACCGGTATGTACGCGATAGAATTTGTCGAAGATACGTTTCAGGTCGTCCTTCTGAATGCCGATACCGTTGTCAGAGATGCTGATGCAGAAATGCGTCTCGTTCTGATTGTAGGTGTGTACCTGAATGGCAAGTGGTTTTTCCTCGCTGCGGTACTTGAAGGCATTGTCCAGCAGGTTGAAGATGATGTTGGTGAAGTGCATTTCATCTGCATTGATGAAAGGGTTGTATGCTTCGAGGCGTATGTCGAGTGTACCGCCGCTCTGCGTTACTTTCAGGGAGAAGGTGTCGACGACATTCTCGATTATCTCGTTAGCATCGAGTTCTTGCAACTTCAGGGCAATATTGTTGTTGTCGAAAAGGCTCATCTGCAGCACCTTCTCTACCTGGAAGCGAAGGCGGCGTGCTTCACTGGTAATGACGCTTCCCAAACGTTCATATGTTGCTTCGCTTTTGTTCACACTCTTGTCGGCAAGCATCTGCGCCGCAATGGATATGGTGGAGATTGGCGTCTTGAATTCGTGAGTCATGTTGTGCACGAAATCTTTTTTCATCTCGCTGATGCGCTTTTGCCGGACAATAAGATAGATGGTGATGAGGGAGGTGATGAGCAGAATGATGGTGAAAACCATAGCCGGTGCCACATAGTTGGCCACGCCGCGAATGTAACGCTTCTGGTCGGGGAAATGTATCACCACCTCGCCCATCTGTCCCATCGGGTCGCTGCGGAAAAGGGGCTGATGATAGCTCGGATCATTGCCTTCCTCGGTGTAGTCTTCGCAACGGTAGACTTCGCGCCCGTCGCTGGTATATACGATGAAGTGGAAGGGTAGGGTGATGCCGTTTGCTTGCAGGGCACTGCGCAGAAAGCCGTCCAGTACAGCGGGATTGAGGCGGTCCTGGAACCGTTGCTCACTGGCTGTGTACATGACAGCATAGATGACCTCATCGAGTACTCCCTGTTCGTATATATATGCTTCGCGCACATGCTTTTGGAGATTGCTGATGGTCTCTGCTACCCTGTTGTATCTATTGACGGTGAGTGATCCCAGCGACATTCCCGCTTTGTTGGTGATGATGGTGTCGAGTGGCAGTGTGTAATCTGAGATGCGGAAGTCATCGGAACGCACATTTCCCACTTTCCCCATCCCGTGTTGGTCAATAACAGATTGCAGGTAGCGTAGAGTCTCTTCTTTCTCCAGTTCGCGCGATGCCTGGTCAAGACTGCGCAAAACGTTCTCGTTGAACTGCTCTTGCCGCATCCTGATCATAGCCTTTGCATAGCTTCCCTGCAGATAGAGCAGCGCTATGAAAGCAATGCAAACAACAACGCAAATGAGCCAGATGTAACTTCTTTTCATACTGCAAAGATATTACATTGTGTGAATAAAAAAAGAAAAACGCCAGTACGAAAAGTGCTGGCGTTTAACTTATTTAAGTTTTTTAACCTTTTTAATTGCTGTTATAACAATTAAAAATGATTATTCATCCTTCAGCGTTGCTTGGTACTCGGCTATGAGTTTCTGCTGAACATCAGCGGGTACGAGTTCATAGCTTGAGAATTTCGTGTTGAAGCTTGCACGACCACCAGTGAGGCTGCTCAGAGCGGTGCTGTAGCTGGCCATCTCCTTCAGAGGAGCTTTTGCTGTCAGCTTCTCATAACCACTCTCGCTGCTCATACCCATAATCATGGCGCGGCGTCCCTGCAGGTCACTCATCACGTCACCCATCTTGTCGCTTGGCACGAGAACCTCTACGTCGTAGATAGGCTCCAGAATCTTCGGACCTGCATCCTTGAAGGCCAGTGCGAATGCCTGACGACCTGCGAGCATGAAAGAAAGTTCATTGGAGTCAACCGGGTGCATCTTACCATCATATACGATAACGCGAACGTCACGGGCATAGCAACCAGTCAAGGGGCCTTGTTCCATGCGCTGCATCACGCCCTTCAGGATGGCAGGCATGAAACGTGCATCGATGGCACCACCTACAACACTGTTGATGAAGACGAGTTTGCCGCCCCATTCCAGGTCGATAACTTCCTCACTCTTTGTATTGATGCGGAATTCTTGATTTCCAAAACGATAGACTTCTTGCGTGGGAGTGCCCTCAACGTAAGGCTCGACAATGAGATGTACTTCGCCGAACTGGCCTGCGCCACCAGACTGCTTCTTATGACGATAGTCGGCACGGGCAGCCTTTGTGATGGTTTCACGATAAGGAATCTTCGGTTCGTCGAAGACAATCTGTATCTTCTCGTTGTTCTCCATGCGCCACTTGAGGGTGCGAAGGTGGAATTCGCCCTGACCATGAACAAGTATCTGACGGAGTTCCTTGCTCTGCTCGATTTGCCATGTTGGGTCTTCCTCGCGCATCTTCTGCAGGGCATTCATCATCTTCTCTGTTTCGCTCTCGTTGACGGCACGGATGGCGCGAGAGTACTTGGCATTGGGATATTTGATGAAGTTGAAACTGTTCTCACAGTCTTTGCCGTTGAGGGTGTTGCCAGTCTTTACGTCCTTGAGCTTCACACTGCAACCGATGTCACCAGCTGTGAGTTCTTCGGCCTTGATACGGTTGGCACCAGCGCATACAAACATCTGTGCAATACGCTCCTTGCTACCACGATCTGCATTTGTGAGGTCCATACCCTCTGTGACAGTACCACTCATTACCTTGAAATACTGTACTTCGCCGATGTGTGGCTCCATAGCGGTCTTGAAGAAGAAGAGGCTGGTGGGAGCAGCTGGATCGGGAGTGACTTCTTGGCCACGAGAGTTTACAACCTTGGGCATTTCGTCCACAAAAGGAACAACATTTGTGAGGAACTCCATAAAGCGACGAACGCCCATGTCACGAACTGCATCTACACAGAAGACAGGGAACATGCCACGGCTGATGAGACCTTTACGAATACCCTCACGCATCTCGTCTTCTGTCAGGTCCTCGCTCTCGAAGAACTTCTCCATGAGTGATTCATCATGCTCGGCAGCAGCTTCAATGAGGGCTTTGTGCATTTCCATTGCCTTGTCCATCTGGTCGGCAGGAATATCCTCGATAGTAGGTGCGCCGCCGTCTGGTCCCCATGAATATTTCTTCATAACCAGAACATCGATGAGGGAGTTGAAGTTAGGACCAGTCACTATTGGATACTGGATGGGCACAACCTTGGAACCATAGATGCTTGTAAGTTGTTCCATGAGTTGGTCGAAGTCGCAGTTCTCGTCGTCAAGCTGATTGATGAGGAAGATGACGGGCTTGCCGAGCTTTTCGGTATAGCGGAAATGGTTTTGTGTGCCAACCTCAACGCCTGCAGATCCCTTAAGAAGAAGGATGGCTGTATCGGTGACATTAAGAGCTGTGATTGCAGCACCTGCAAAGTCATCACTGCCCGGGCAGTCAATGAAGTTGATTTTCTTTCCGTTCCATTCTACATGACATACTGTAGAGAAAACGGAATAGCCGTATTCATGCTCTACGGGGAAATAGTCGCTGACGGTCGTGTGCTGGCTGACTCTGCCGCGACGTTTGATGATACCAGCCTCGTAGAGCATGGCTTCAGTCAAGGTCGTCTTGCCAGCTCCATCATTGCCCAAAATGGCAATGTTTTTAATTTCATTTGTTTTGTAAGTCTTCATGACAGTTATTATTTTTATAGTTTTTATTGATTAATACATAATTTCGGGCGTAAAATTACTATTATTTCCCCTAATGACAAGGGGAAGAAGATATGTTAAACAACATAAAACATCATTTCATCAAATCACTGATGATGTCATTGGAGGTGAAAATGCCTTCTTTTGTGAGGCATAGATGCTCATTTTTAATGTGTAAGAGATGATGTTCCAGGTGCGGCTCAGCCAAAGAAAGGCAGTATTTTCGGTCTTCTTGGGAAAGTTCGTTCAAAGGGATGCCATCAAAGGTGCGCAGGCGTGTCATTATAAATTCGTTGTATAACTCGTCGGGACCCAATTCTTCCGTTTCGTGTGGTACATCGTCTGTTGCGGCGATATATTCTTTGATGTTAGGCAGATTTGCGCGTCGGGAGCATAGACCGTCATAGGAATGTGCACCAGCTCCGAGTCCCAAATATGGCAATCCCTGCCAATAACTGCTATTATGACGCGAATAAAAACCGGGCAAAGCGAAGTTGGAAATCTCGTAATGCATAAAACCGGCGTTTTTTGTGGCAGACATCAGATAGTCATACATCCGACGGGAAAGTTCTTCGTCTGCCTCCTGAACAAGTCCTTTGCGAAGCATCGCGTCAAGGCTTGTACCCTCTTCGTATGAAAGGGCGTATGCGCTGAGGTGTGTAATACCCAGATGGAGGACACTCTCTACATCGATGTGCCAATCGTTCATCGTTTGTCCGGGCAATCCGTAGATGAGGTCAAGGCTGATGTTGTCTATGCCGGCTTCTTTGCAGGCTCTCACCGCATCTGTTACTTGCTTTGCATTATGGCGTCGCCCTAAGAACTTCAGCAAACTGTCGTTGAATGTCTGTGCTCCCATGCTGATACGATTGACAGGCGTGTCGGCTATGCTTTTAAGCCATTTCGGTGTGACATCATCGGGATTAGCCTCAATGGATATTTCTGCATCGGGATTGAGCGTGAAATAACAATCAATAGCAGCAAAAAGTTCTTTCAGCACATCTGTGGGTAGAAGGCTGGGGGTGCCGCCTCCGATATATAAGGTATGTACGCGCGAACATTCTATATAATGTTTGCGCAGACACATTTCGCGCTCAAGAGCACGTATATACTGGGACATTACATCCCTGCCGAGAGTGGTGGAGTAGAAGTCGCAGTAAATGCAGCGCGACTGACAAAAAGGAATGTGGATGTAGATGCCTGCCACTTAATCACGCATCTTCTGGAAGGTGAGTTCGTAGAAGCACGGATAGACATTGCTGGCTGCACTGGTTTGCCCTTCGCTATGCGGTACGATGAGCCTTACCTTTGCAATCCCTTCCTCTTCGCTGTCCTGACGGCCTATGCGAATATAGGAGAAGGGAATGAGCCATCCGCTAGGTACGCTGGTGCTTCCGTAAGTAAGGTACATAGCTCCGCCGCCACTAATCTCCGTATCAAAGTTAGCCGTAAAGCTGCCAGAGTTATTGGAAATCTCTATAATGTCGGGGCTTGGATGCCAGTAGTTGACATCATTGCGAAGCTGAATGCTGTCGCCCAGAATATTGAACTCTAAGAATCGGCAAATGACTCGTGCCGTTTTCCCCCTTTCAAGCTTTTCGCCGGTGCCCTTACGAATAATTTGCATATAGACTCCCGAGTTACTGAACAGAACATATTGATTACTGCTCAGGTCGGTAGTGGAGTCTTGTGCCAGGAACTGCTCTTCGGATATTGGTGTAATCTTGCCAATATCGCATATAATATTGCCTTCCTCATCGCAAATACAAACATTGCGGTTCAGAAAGGTTTGGATAGCATTATATTCCTTTTCCTTCTGTTCAGCGTATGTCTCCCCATCATTGCAGGAACTGAGAAAACAGGTCAGAAGCAGGAACGTGAGCAGTAGATATGACGTTTTCTTCATGAGGAAGTTTTTATTTCGGTGCAAAAGTACGAAAAATAATTTATAATTCGCGAAACATTGTTCATATTTTTTCGTTTCCAGGTGTGTTTGCCCAATCTATTATAAGCCGGTATGCAATGGAGGACGAATCGGGCAGATAGGGGAGATTGTCGCGACTGTACCAGCCACCGTCGCTGAGTTCTGCTTTCTGCAGTTGCAGTTCTCCCGATAGGTAATCTGCCGTGAAACCAATCATGAGTCCGCTTGGATAGGGCCAGGGCTGTGAGGCAAAGTAGCGGATGTTGGTGATGTGAAGGTGTGTCTCTTCCCAGACTTCGCGCTGAACACATTCTTCCAGTGTTTCCCCTGTTTCGACGAAACCTGCCACAAGTCCATAATGACGGTCTCGGAAGGTGTGGGCATGCACCATCAGAATCTCGTTACCCCGACTTATACGGACGATGATGGCTGTGGCAAGGCTTGGCCAAAGCTCTTTCCCGCACTCACGGCATTGCTTGCTGATTTCCGTCTGCCACTTCATCTCGCCTCCGCAGACACCGCAGTACTTCGTGTTCTGATGGAAGTAAACCAGTTCGGCACACTTCCCTGCAAGCTGATAGTCTTCGGCAGGAAGGATGTGGAAGCTCTTGCGAAGCGGCACCATCTGCAGGTCAGGCCTGTCGGTGATGGGGGAAGAGAGAGAAGCAACAACAGCCCCCTCCCCGCTCCCCCTTTTGGGGAGTGCCCCGTTGAGAACTGTCACCTTCTCCCAAGGCTTCAGCTCGACAGGACAGTCGCCAAAGGGGACAGCCCCCTCACTGGTGAGAAGAATGTCCCCCTGGCAAAAGATGAAATATTTCATTCTTCACTCTTCACTCAATCCGCATAGACTTCTTTATCTCCTCGACCTTGGCCTTTGCCTTCTCAATGCAGGATGCATAACAGTTGGCACAGCCCATCGTGTCCTTGATTTCGAGGTAGAACTTGATCTTGGGCTCTGTGCCGCTGGGACGGACGCTGACTTTCGTGCCGTCCTCGCAGAAGTACTGGAGCACGTTGCTCGTTGCGGGCATGTCGAGTGCAGTCTCCTTGCCTTCGCCATCACGTGCCTTGAGGGTCTTGAAGTCCTTTGCCAGAACGACCTTGCTGCCGGCAATCTCCGTGATTGGGTTACTGCGGTAGTTCTCCATCATGGCCTTGATTTCGTCGGCACCGCTCTTGCCAGGCTTCACCACATTGATGGTGTGCTCGTAGCTGAAGCCGTACTCGAGGTAGATTTGCATCAAGAGGTCGTAGAGCGTCATACCGTTGTCGCGAGCCCATGCTGCAATCTCGCAGATGAGACAGATAGAGGCTGGAGCGTCCTTGTCGCGAACCTTGTCGAAGGGCAGGAAACCGAAGCTCTCCTCGCCGCCACCAATATATTTCTGCTTGCCTTCGCTGATAGCGATTTCGCGGGCAATCCACTTGAAGCCCGTGTAGCAGTCGCGCAGCTCGATGTTGTTCTTCTGTGCCATCTTGGTGATGACTTCGGTTGTAACAATCGTCTTCACGAGGAAATCGGTGGGCTTCAGCTGACCGAGGGCTATCTTATTCTTGATGATGTAGTAGCAGAACATCATGCAGGTCTGGTTGCCGTTGATGATGGTCCACTCTCCCTTATTGTCGCGACAAACGATGGCCAGACGGTCAGCATCGGGGTCGGTGGCTACCACCAGGTCGGCATTGAGCTTCGTACCGAGCTTCATGCCCAGCGTCATTGCCTCAGCGTTCTCGGGATTGGGACTGACAACTGTCGGGAAGTTACCGTCAACAACCATCTGTTCGGGCACAACGTGTATGTTCTGGAAGCCCCAGCTGCGCAGACACAGAGGCACGATGACGCGGCCTGTGCCGTGCATGGCACTATAGACGATATTGAGGTCCTTCTGGCGCAGGATGACATCCTGGTCTATCATGGCTTCCTTCACGGCAGTCATGTAGTCGAAGTCCATCTCGCCACCGATAATCTCGATGAGG
>Ga0265301_10002228_pt1 | contig 22982 bp, 7 predicted proteins | sample AusTroGonzalo_MG_2_FD_193488 | JGI IMG/M metagenome (GOLD analysis project Ga0265301, IMG submission 193488) | Bovine rumen microbial communities from tropical cattle in Woodstock, Queensland, Australia - Gonzalo_04 | ecosystem: Host-associated > Mammals > Digestive system > Stomach > Rumen ... | reverse complement strand
CTTTCGCAAAATCCAGATATTTTATCCTATTTGTGTCACTCATATGTCTTCTTATTCCTGGTCCTCGTTGTCGGGATCGAAGCTGTCGCCCATTTTGCACTTCTTCGCTATACGAAAAGCACTGCCGTCGCGTTTTCTTATCACCGTGGTGGTGTTTTCCGTGGGGGTGCAGAGCGAGAGCTCGATCTGGCCTTTCGAGATCACGGGGTGGCGGAGGACGCGAGCCTTCGCTCGGGCCGCCGGGGTCTTGGAAAAGGCAATGTAAGTGTATTTTTCATCTTCATACGGGACATCGGCGTCCTTGATCTGCTTGTGCAGGCGGCTTCGCGCCACACGGCAGGAAAAATGACACCAGTCCTCAGCGGCGATCCGGCAGGGGCCGTCATGGGGGCACGGAGCCACCAGGTGTCCGCCAAGTTCGAGAAGCTGGCGGCGCACATCCCGCACCACCGCGAAGCCCTCCTTCGTGCCCGGCTCCACAATGACCAGCAGCCGGTCCGCCGCCGACCAGAGCTTCGAGACCGCAGCACGGCGCGCGCTCTCGGAAAGTTCGTTTAGCATATATGATGAAAGAACGAGATCCGCAGCGTCACCGCCAAACTCGTTTTTTTCCACATCAAAGCTGACCCAGTGGGTCTTACCTGCCAGTTCAGGTTCATCCTTCATGAGAAGCTGACCGACCGAACGCATGGCCGCTTCCCGCTCAAAACAGGTGATCCGTTCCGGCGCGAAGACTTCTTCCGCTGCCCAGGTGGCGGAACCGGAACCCGCGCCCACATCGAACACGGAACAGATCGACGCGCCCTCCGGCAAAAGTGCCCGCGAATACGAAAGGGCGTCACAGACCGCGCCGAAAGTAGCGGGCATACGTACCGCCGCATAGACGCGCGCCTGCAGGTCCTCGGAAACCAGGACCTTGCCGTGACCGCTGTCATTCTTATAGCGTTCGGTCATCTGGCGCGAGAGCTTCTTCAGCAATTCCGGCTTCTCACCGGAAAGAGAATCTTCGATAGCATTACGTAGAGAAAAAGGCAGTTCCATATCAGACCTCCGGAAGACCGGGCACAGAGCCGCTGGACTTCACCGATCCGCTACCGGAAGAGCCGCCCGGTTTCTTCTCGTTTTTGTCCGGATCGTTTTCGTCAACTCCCGACTCGGTTTTCACCGGGGCAAATCCGTCTGTCGGTTCCGGGTTCAAGCCGGAAGCCATATCCAGCTGCGACTTCAGATACAGAAGCATCTTCGTCTCCAGTGCATTTTCATAATCCGTGCGCAAAGGATCCGGCACCTTCGTGGCCTGAAGGCCCTGCCGGACCAGGTCACGGGCTTCGTTCACATCCCCCAGGACATAGTAAGTGTAATACGCCAGCCGGCGCCGGCCGTTACAGTCCTGATCGTTGTAGATATCCCACCGCGAACGGTGATAGTAGAAATCCGCCTGCTCAGGGTCTTTGAAACGGAACGAGAAAAACGACATGAGCTTCCCGTCGACCCGTTTCTTGAGGAAAGACGGCAGCGCCGTATAATTCACTTTCATCAGGTGATCCGCCATCTCGTGGATCATCTCGTAATTATTCTCCTGCTCCCCGATCAGATACCCCAGGCAGGCATAGGAGACCGTATCCATGTTCGACGGTGAAAGCGCTACAAATTCCGGCCATGTCGGAAAGTCGATATGCGTATCCGGCGAGGCAGAACGGATCTGCTCACTGATCTTCCGGATCATTTCCGTTGAGCGCTTTTTCATCAGAGGCGCGATCCACTCCGCCAGGACCATGCAGGCCAGGCTGATGATCACACCTTCCACGAAATACTGAAAATATCCGTGGAAGAAGCGCTCCCTCCGCATGTAGTACAGCTGTGCAACGGCCGCTCCGAAGAAGAGCGTATTGGCCACGCGGAAAAAGAACCGGATCCGGCTGTATTGTTTCTGTGTGGCGTTTTTCTTTACGAAAAGCATATTTGCGAAGATCCGGAATTTGCTCCGCTTGATCACGAACGGGGCAGGTTTTTCGGAGGCAGGCTTCTTATCTTTACCCGAGCCGGTGGTCGCGGCCGGATCGGAAGACATCTTCATACCGATGTTTCTTCTTGCACCGATGGCACCGGAAGCAGGGCTTCTGCCTGCGCCGGAAGCAGCGCCCGCTCCCGCATCAGCCGTTGCGGCGCCATAAGGATCTCTTTCCAGCGTCCAGAAAAGGTAACAAAAATGACGCACGCGACCGCCTGCTAACCTCGCGACCAGCGCACAGATCAGGGTGTAAAGAAACGATCCGACGCTTACTCCGATGAAGCATCCGAGACAAACAGCTATGAAAACTAAATAAACAACCATGCCAGGTACTACTCTCCGTCCGAAACACGTTCACCGCCCGGCGCCACGATCAACTTTCCGCAGCGCCACGGCAGTAACGCAGATTTATCCTCTTCTGAACTGAGAGATAAAATTCCAGGCCTGCTCGCCGGTGTGTTCACGATACTCGTGCACCTGCTCGCTGACGGACGAGAGCGCCGTTCTGCACACGCCGTCATCACTCTCAAAATACTGGATCGTCAGCGTGCTGCCGCGGGTCTCGTCGAACTTCTTCTCCTCGCGTTCCCCGTTCAGGCCCCAGATCGGATTTTCCCAATTCTCTTTATTCTCAAAAAGCACTTCTTCGAAGTTTTTCTTCAGCTTATTGACTCCGGCGAGATACTTGACGCGCTCGAGGGAATCGTCCGCCTGGAACGCCAGCTCCGGAAGATGCGACTTCTCACCGCCGGAAATGAAGATCGGCATCTTCACATCCATGTTGATGCCATCCTCCAGAGACTTTCCGAAGGGGTTCTTCTTGACTTGGAAGAGCGCGCTGGCCGGCGCCATTCCCGCGAAGATCTCCGGGTACTCCTGGAACATATCCCATGTCTTGGCGCTGCCCATGGAGAAGCCCGTCGCATAGATGCGCGTCACGTCCACGTTATACTTTTTCTTCAGGTCCTCGATCACCTGTACGACCTCATCCGGTGGTACATCCTGGTGGTTCTCGAAAGAGATGAAAAGGAAATCGTGACGATGGCAGATCGCCCACCAGCCCGCAACAAATGTCAGGTACATGGACGAATCTCCGCCGCCGTGGAAACCGATCACCATCGGCGCCGGTCCGCTGTCGAAAATGCCCTTGTTATAGTAAGCAAAATAACCCACTTCGTGCTCCGAAGTGCCCTTATATTTTCCAAACTGGCGGTCGGAAGTTTTGACGACCGTACTGCCCGTCTCCTCGATCATGCCGAGTTCCTCGAAATCCGGCTCGATCTCGATCTTGCCGCACCACATCTTAAACTTACGTACAAACGCCTTAAAGTCCGCTTCGTACTCCGCGGTCTCCTTCACCAGAAGATTCTCGCAGCCCGCAAAAGCAGCATTCACTTCCGCGCTGTTTCCTACGCTGAGGATAGCGATGTCTTTTCTATCGACTGTCGGTACGACGGAGAGGTTTTCCATCGAGCACATAGCCGGCGTGATCTCGCCCGGACCCCAGAGGTACTGGCCCTGGAGCGTCGTCAGAAGATTCTTCGCCACATAGTCCGCGGACTTTCCGAAGCTGTATATGTCGGCACGGAAGATCGCGCCGCGGATGAAATATCCTTCAAACTGACGCGTGAAGAAATTGTCCACGCGCTCGAATCCGTCTTCGTAATACGGGTGCATCTTGACCTGCGAGATGAGCTCCGCGTAGAGCCCCGCGTCGGCGCCCTCCCAGCCCTTCTCATTCGTCGGATAAATGAAAAGCACACTGCTGTCGACCGCAGAAGCGATCTTGGACAGTCCTTTTGCCTCGGCAAAAGCGACGGCGTCGTCCATGCCCATGCGTTCTTCTTCGAAGATCAGGAGTAACGGGGCACGGAATCCGAAGTTGTGCACTTCCCCCTTGATCTCACTCTTCGGAACGTAAACTTTGAGATAGAAATTCTCAAACTTGTTCTCCCAGAATTTCCCACCGTTTTCGAGCACGGTGACACTCGGTTTTTCCATCATTGGCATGGCTGTCGTCTCCTTCAAAAATGTAGTCTCCTTGTTGTAAGAATCATTATAGCGAAATCCGCTAACAAATACAAAAAATGTTCACAAATAATTGATAGTCTTTTCATAACTCCCCTTCGCTTATTCATTTCTGATTTATTCACGAGTTCTAAAATAAAAATTATGAAGTTGCATTTTTAGAAAGACGGATCCGCAGAAAGCTGACTCGAAGAGCACTCTCTTCCCCTCCTTCTGTAGGACAGTCGGGGCAAAGGAGGTAAAGGTATGATAAGTAAAAGACGACTACGAGGGCTAGCCATAGTCTTCTCCATGCTGCTACTCGCAGTGTTCTCACTCGCGTTCTTTATGCCGGCGAAGAAAGTTTCGGCGGACAGTACGGACGCGTTTATTGCATATGCAAGAAATACGCTGGATAATCAGGTCTATGCTTTCAAACTGATCGATTATTCGGTGACCAAAAACGATACGACCTACCATTATTACTATTTTGGCGGTTTCGATCCGGCATATGAGTATCTTCCGACGACGCAGCTCGGCATCCCTAGCACCTTCTATAAATATGAGGATCTTTCCGGTACGGAATACAACATAGAAGGAATCGACGCAACATGCTGCCGGCTCCAGAACGGTACAAAACTCCTCAACCAATCTGTTGTCAACCCTTCAGAGATCCTCGAGCTTGAGATCGAAGATGGTGTGCAGATGATCCAGTCCGGTGCATTTCAGAACACGTATCTGACGACGGTTTCTCTGCCCTCATCGATCATTGGTATCGGCTCCGGTGCTTTTTCCAACTGTACGAATCTCAACGGAATAGACCTTAGCGGACTGAACTCTCTGACATACGGATACACTCCGAGAGAAGGTTTTCCAGTCTACAATTACGATGGTGCTTTCTCCAACTGTACGATCATGGAAGAAGTCCTTCTTCCGGCAAATGCTCCAGGTTTTACCAAAATCGCCTCCAGTATGTTCTCCGGGTGCAAGAAGATCTCGACGATCGCCATTCCGGATTCCGTAACGGAGATTGGATCAAGTGCTTTCTCCGGAGACTCGGAGCTGGAAAGTGTATCCGGCGCCGGCAATGTTGTATATTTCCGGGCAAGTGCTTTTTCAAACTGTTCCATGCTGACCTCATTTAGTTTTCCTTCCACGACAAAAGAAATCAATGATGGCTGTTTCCAAAACTGTACCAATCTTGTCACGGCCACTCTTCCGAACGAAACAGATCTGAAGATCCTCGGACGCAGTGTTTTTGCCAGCACAAACATTCAGTCTTTTACGATTCCTGCCGCAAGTACGGAGTTGCGTGTGATTGGTGCAAGTGCTTTTCAGAATTGCAAAGAACTGAAAACCGTCACCATCAATACCGACTCAGTTCAAACGCTTGACGATAGTGCTTTCAGCGGCTGTAGCTCGCTTACCAAAGTTACTCTTGCGGATGAATCACTCACAGTTATCGGCGGGAGCTGTTTCAAAGATTGTAAATCCTTGACCAATATTTCAACAAAAGCGGAGAGACGTCTGGCGAATGTCACGAGTTTCGGTAATGGTGCTTTCCAGGGGTGCGAATCATTTACAGAGTTCGTCATTCCGGAACAGATCGATAAGCTTGGCGAAAATACTTTCAAAGGCTGTAAAAATATTGAGAAGATGTATTTCACCAGTGACGATGCGCTGACTCGTATCGGTACTTTTGCTTTCGACGGATGCGAAAAAATGCAGATCTGCGATCTTGCAACCGACGAGGAAACGGGAGTTCTCCCGACGACGGTAGTCAATATCCTGAACTATGCTTTCCGCGGCTGTAAGGCCATGACGAAAATCGTGCTTCCGGATAGTCTTCTCGCGGAAGGTATCGGTCTTGGTGCTTTCCAGGATTGCGCCTCGCTTCTTGAGATCACGATCCCGGCTTCTGTAACCACACTGTACGGAGGAACGTTCTCCGGCTGTTCCAATCTTGCTACGGTCCATCTTTCGGAAGACCTGACAGAGATCCCGAGTCAGCTGTTCTCTGGCTGTTCTGAACTGAAGAGTGTGACGATGGGCAATAACGTTACCAAGATCGGCTCCTCTGCCTTTAACGGATGCAGTAATCTTGGTAAGGACGGTACACCTTTTGTCCTGAGTACTTCCCTCACTAAAATCGAAGAGAACGCATTCCTTGGCTGCTCTTCTCTCGAGAGTCTCGTCATCCCGGGACCCGTTACGACGATCGGCGACAACTGCTTCAAGGGCTGTTCTTCCCTTGATTCCGTCACCATGGGCAATAACGTAAAAACGATCGGAAAAGATGCTTTCTATAATTGTAAGCTGCTCGGAAAGACCAGCGATTTCGTTCTGAGCTCCGCGCTCGAGACGATCGGCATCGAGGCATTCTACGGCTGCGAATCCCTGCAGGCGATCAATATTCCGTCTGCGGTCACAGAGATCCCGAATAAATGCTTCTACGGCTGTTTGAATCTGAATACGCTTACCATGGGCAACAACGTAACCAAGATCGGAAATTCCGCATTCTACAACTGCAAAAATCTCGGCAAAGATGCAGATCCGGTTTTCAGTTCTGCACTGACCGTGATCGATGAGAGTGCTTTCTACCAGTGCTCGTCCCTGAAGTCGATCACTCTCCCGGATGCGGTTACCACGATTGCGAAGAATTGCTTCTATAAGTGCAGCAGTCTTGAGACAGTTGCTATGGGAGACAACATCACCAAGATCGGTGAAAACGCTTTCTATGAGTGTAAGAAACTTGGTCTGGACAAGAGCACGATCAAGCTCAGTGAAGCACTCACGGACATCGACGCTTACGCCTTCTACGGATGCGAGAAGATCGTCGGCATCGAGCTCGGCGACAACGTAAAATCCATTCCGCAAAGCTGCTTCTATGGATGCACCTCCCTGAAGACGATCGATCTCGGATCCAGCATTACCTCCATCGGGACAAGTGCTTTCCAGAATTGCAAAGCACTGGTTTCTATCGCGATCCCGGATAGTGTTACTTTGATCTCCCAGTCCTGTTTCCAGAATTGTACCTCACTGACTACGCTGACCATGGGCAACGGTGTGATTGAGATCGCTCAGAATGCCTTTAACGGATGCAGCAAGCTCGGTGCAAACGACAGTACTGTACAGCTTAGTGACGCGCTCGTAACGATCGGTCAGAACGCTTTCTACGGCTGCTCATCCCTGATCGAGATCGAGCTTCCGGAAAACGTGGTGGCGATTCCCAAGAGCTGTTTCCAGCAGTGCTCCTCTCTTGAAATGATCTATATGGGAAACAAGATCACCAGCATCGGTACTGACGCCTTTAACGGTTGTTCGAAGCTCGGTGTGAACGGCGATGAACTCGTACTCAGCGAAGCGGTCGTAACGATCGGAAACAATGCTTTCCAGGGATGCTCTTCCCTGACAGGCGTAGATCTGGGTCTTGCTCTCGAAGAGATCCCGTATCACTGCTTCTTTAACTGTACCGCGCTTCGTTACGTTGTCATGAGCGACACCGTCACATCGATCGGACAGGAAGCTTTCTGCAACTGTACGTCTCTTGGCAAAAACGGCGCGATCCTGGAACTGAGCGAAGGTCTCACTACCATCGGAAAGAGTGCCTTCCAGTCTTGTACTTCTTTGACACGCATCGACCTTCCGGACGAAGTCACCGCGATCCCGGAACAGTGCTTCCAGAACTGTACTGCTCTTAAGAACGTCACCATGGGTGACAAGATCACCTCGATCGGAACTGCTGCTTTTGAAGGATGTTCGGTGCTCGGCAAGGGTGGCGCAGACTTTACTCTCAGTGCTGCACTGAAAACGATCGGAGCCAGAGCATTTAACCAGTGCACAAGCCTGACGAAGATCGATCTTCCGGATAAAGTCCAGGCTATCCCGGAGAGCTGCTTCAACAACTGCCGTCTGCTCCGTGAAGTAACGATGGGCAACAAGATCACTTCGGTCGGAAGATCTGCTTTCTCCGGCTGTGAACAGCTTGGTAAGAACTTTAATTTCAAACTGAGTAACCGTGTCACATCGATCGGTGAGAATGCTTTCTACAATTGTAAATCCCTGACCGCCATCGATATTCCGGCAGGTGTGGACGCCATTCCGCAGAACTGCTTCACGAACTGTACTGCTCTGCAGCGTGTGACCATGGGCGACTACGTGACATCGATTGGAAAAGAGGCTTTCGCGAACTGCGAAGAGCTCGGTCTGAACTGTGATTTCATCTTGAGTGAGGCGCTCGAAACGCTCGGCGAAAGTGCTTTCTCAGGATGTAAATCCCTTACAGCGATCGCGCTTCCTGAGGGCGTGACGAAGATCACGAAAAACTGCTTCAGAAACTGCGAGAAGATCGAGACATTTACAATGGGCGACTATGTGGAAGAGATCGAGCAGGAAGCTTTCGCTAACTGTAAAGCTCTCGGCACGAACGGATTCACGCTCAGTGCAGGTCTTGAAACGATCGGTATCGGAGCTTTCTCGAACTGTTCTTCCATCCCGTCTCTGGTGATCCCGGATGCGGTAACAGAGATCCCGCAGAACTGCTTCACGAATTGTTCTTCGATCAAGTCGGTGGATCTGAAAAATGTTGAGATCATCGGCCAGTCGGCATTCAGCGGATGCAGCGCGCTGGAGGACATCAACCTTACGACCAAACTCAACACACTCGGAAACAGTGCTTTTGCTTCTTGTTCGTCGCTTCAGATCCTGTGGATCCCGACCTCGATCCCGAAGATCCCGCAGCAGTGTTTCAACTCCTGTACTTCTCTGAAGTATGTGTATATTCCGAATACGGTCAAGTCAATCGAGAACGGCGCTTTCTCCAATTGCAAACTTCTCGCCGTAGAACTTCCGGATTCTCTGGTCTATGCACGCGACACCGCTTTCAACAACAATCCGGATCTCAACCGTGTAACCGTGAAGAGTGACAAGATCACAATCAAGGAATACTGGGGAACGAACCAGAACGTGGAAGTTCCGGATGTAATCTACAACATGCCTGTTGTAGCCATCGGAGCAAATGCTTATGCCGGCACGAATATCCGCTGGGCACACGTCCCTGCATCTGTAAAGAACATCGGAAACAGTGCTTTTGCCGGATGCCAGCAGCTTCAGACCGTACGTATCCCGGATAACACGACCGTCGCGTCGAGTGCTTTTGCCGACTGTCCGGAAGTGTACCAGATCGTGGACGTGGAAGATAAGTACGTCAAGATCGTCAAGTTCTACGGAACAAAGTCCGTGATCAATATCCCGAGCCAGCTCGAGGGTAAGACGGTCATCACGATCGGCAAGTCTGCATTTGCAGGTAACAAGACGCTGACCGAAGTCACGGTTCCGCAGTCTGTTACATTACTCGAGGAAAAGGCTTTCTATAACTGCTCGAACGCGATCATCCGCTATCCGGGCATGACCAGTGTCCGTAAGGATGCGCTGACGGGAACAAAGGGTACGGAGCGCTATGGTCAGATGCCGACAAACACGCCGACACCGACTACGAAGCCTACTCCTACACCGAAGGCTACACCTACTCCGAAGCCAACCTCGACACCTACGCCGAAGCCGACTTCTACACCGACACCTACACCGACGACCGCTCCTGGTAAGCCGACGCCGACAACCGCTCCTGGTACTCCGACTCCGACCATGTGGCCGAAGCCGACACCGACAGGAAAACCGACTTCTACACCGAAGCCAACTGCGACACCGAAACCGACTGCAACGCCGAAACCGACTTCTACTCCGAAGCCTACCGCGACGCCGAAGCCGACAGCAACACCTACACCTACGCCGAAGCCGGTAACCCCGACTCCGACACCTGTGCCGGTAACGCCTACGCCTACGCCATCACCTACACCGGTTCCGCCGACACCAACTCCGGAACCTCCGACGCCGACTCCTGAGCCGCCGTCCGGTGGATCGATCGCAGACTTCGTAGAACGTCTTTATACCGTTGCACTGAACCGTCCTTCTGAGAAGGCAGGTAAGGATTACTGGGTCAAGGAGATCACATCCGGTAACAGAACCGGTGGTGACTGCGGACGTGAGTTCCTGTTCAGCCAGGAGTTTGCAAACAGAAACCTGTCGGTCGAAGATTTCGTAGAGACTCTCTACAAGACATTCTTCGGACGTGATTCCGAGCCAAACGGTAAAGCCTACTGGGTCGGTGAACTCAACAAAGGCACGAAGAGCAGATTCGATGTTATCAATGGTTTCATCGATTCTACAGAATGGTGCAACATCTGCGCGGATTACGGCGTAAGATCCGGAGCCCCGTCTGCCAAGGCAGAGCACGCTTCCAAGAACGCCATCGATTTCGCAACCCGCCTCTACACCTGCTGCCTCGGCCGTGATCCTGAACAGGGCGGCCTGGATTACTGGTCTTTGGCACTGACGAACCTCGAGCAGACCGGCTGCACCGCTGCCCGCCTCTTCTTCACGAGCGACGAGTTCGTGAACCTGAATACCAACAACGCGGAGTACATCAAGAGACTGTACACCACGTTCATGGGCAGACAGCCTGAAGACTCCGAAGTCGCCTACTGGTCCGGCGAGATCATGAAGGGCACGCAGACACGTGCCAGCATCATGGCCTTCTTCGGTCAGTCTGAGGAGTTCACGAACATCTGTAAGAGCTACGGTATTGAGCGCGGAACGATCTGAGCGATCGCTTTTCAAAAAACTGAATAAGTAAATCGAAAACCATGTCTTGTGCTAAGTCCTCGGGCTACGCCCTGCGGAATCGCACTCGACATGGTTTTTCGATTTATAAATATGCTTTTCGGGAAAGCGATACTGCAGAAAAGCACAAAAAAAGAGCTACGCCCTGCGTTTCCGCCTGCGCAACTCCTGGTGGGTAGTATTGGACTCGAACCAACGACCCCTTGCATGTCAAGCAAGTACTCTAACCAGCTGAGCTAACCACCCGACTATTGACTTTAAGAGTTTACTAGAAGTTGCGTCAGAAATCAAGCCCTTCATGCGAACAGTTATATCGGAAATCAACCGCAAAAGATCGATCGCACAAAAGATAACAAAGCCCGCTTGTATACAAAAAACAGATCCTGAATAAAGACGTCAAGGTTACCGAAGGTACCGCGCAGCGGCTCGGCCTTGACGCCTTTAGCATGGATCTGTAAAAGAGAATCAGGCGGGCTTTGTCTATCTGGAAACAGAAATTTGTTTTCGATATCTAGATATAGAACCAGTGGCGGATACGACGGATCTGCGTTTTTCTTCAATTCCGTCCCCTCAAAAAGAGCATCTCACTCAAGAAGATACGACTGATTTCAAGATTTGCTCGATTCAGTCCCCTCTAAAAGCACTGTCGATAGGACTGAATCTTTCGAAATTGAAAATCCATCCCCCCACCCCCAAAAAAGCAATACGACTGATTCTCCAAAAAACAATAATCCATCCCCTTGTGCATGCGAAAAAGTAGGACTAATCACACATTTTTCAGAAATCCATCCCCCCGAAGCAAACATAACGCCCAGGAGAATCCGACTGATTTCTTGAAATAACAGATTTAGTCCCTCCATCTGCAATTGCCAAGTCTGATCTCGCCCGAAAAGCACTTTCCCACGTTGCGCTCTCCCACAATCGGAACCATCTGCTTTCCCCTAAACATAAAGAAACCCCTTGCGACGAGGGATCTACATCGCAAGGGGTTATTTCATTTTTGTAAAGCAGACGGTTCAGATCGTGCCGCGCTCTATTCCGTAACTTCTGCATATCGCGGTGAACTCGTCGCTGCTTCCGAAGAAGGCAAGGACGCTGCCGCGGTTCTGGCGGCCGGCGGCCATTTCGCCGGTCCAGTAGGCTGTCTCGTCGGCGGCGGGTGTTCTGCCCATGAATGTGGTATAAAGACGCTTGACGTATTCTTCATCGGACGTCTTTAATCCTTTGAACTCGGCGGATGTGAAGAATTCGCGGGCGGCCGCGCAGCCGGTCTGCTCGAGATTGGTGAGAGCGAGAGCCCAGTATGCCAGGCCGTCTTCCTCCGGCGCTCTTCCGAGGCAGTAGGTATAAAGACGTGTCGCAAACTTGATCGCATTTTTCGACGGGAATTCGGCCTTGTGGTAGACAGCGCCGGAGCGGACGCCATAGAGTGCGCAGATATTGCACCACTCGGTGGACTCGATGAAATCGTTGACCACGTCACGGCGCGAAGTACCGTCCGTAAGACGGCCGAGCCAGTACTTCTTACCAGCTGCGTCGGACTTTCTATCGTAGAAAGTCTTATAGAGCACTTCCAAAAAATCACTGTCGTTCAGAGCGCGGTTCATGAATTCAGGAGCATCAAGCAGGAAGTAGCGCGCGCAATCCGCACCGTTATATTCTCCGCTCTCCACTTTTTCAACCCAGAACTTCTTGCCCGCGGGCTCGGAAGCACGGTTCAGGGCAACCACGTACAGGCGTTCCACAAAATCTTCGAATGTCGGATCATCCTGTCCGGGAGGCGTGGTCGGTCTCGGTTTAGGCTTATTTGTCGGAGTCGGCTCCCCAGGTGCAGAGGTCGGCTGGCCGGGCTGCGTGGTCGGAGTCTTGGTCGGTTTTCCCGGAACTGTAGTCGGCGTGGCCTTACCCGGTTTTGGCGTGGACGTCGGATCTCCCGGCTTCGGAGTAGAAGTCGGATCACCGGGTTTCGGTGTGGACGTCGGCTTACCCGGGTTTCCTGTCGGAGCCTTGGTTGGCTTCTTACCAGGCTTTCCTGTAGGAGCCTTCGTCGGATCATTGCCCGGATTACCTGTCGGTGCTTTTGTAGGGTTCTTCGTAGGAGCCTTCGAAGGAACTTTTGTCGGCTTCTTGGTCGGTGCTTTTGAAGGAGAAGCGGACGGAGCCTTGGTCGGAGTCTTCGTTGGCGACTTCGTCGGCGCTTTTGTGGGAGCCTTAGTCGGAGACTTCGTCGGGGCCTTAGTCGGTGCTTTTGTAGGAGTCGGGGTGGCCAGCAGGAGCTCGACTTCGGAGGCGCAGGTCTTCCCGTCTTTCAGGTAAATGTTCTGCTGGTTCTCGCCGAGGTTGCCGTCCTTCGGGATCTTGATCTTCGTTTTGTTCAGCGTGATGACGCCGTTCGGGCAGGTCAAAGCACTGTACCCGCCGTTGGTTTTCAGCTTGATGTCGTTATACTCTCCGCCGAAAGTAACGCCCTCGCGGCCGGTGCAGCAGTCTGTGCCGCCCGTGGTTTCGATGTTCATGTAAGTATCTTCGAAGAGAATACTGTTTGCGAATATCGCGTATCTGCCGCTGGTACCGTTCACGCCGCATTCGCTGAACGTGAGGGCCTGATCGCAGTGGAACAGGCCTTCCTTCGCCTCAAGGTTTGCATAACCTTCGACATACAGGGGCTCCGTGCTCCTGAAGAAAATTGTCGGGAGCTCGGGCGCGGCGCCGTTCTCCTCCGTCATTTTCCGCACATACGCACTATAATCGAAATACTTCAGGATCAGTTCCTGCGACTCGGGATAGTAGGACATGTAACCACCCTCGCCGTCGGACAGGAGGCGGGTCAAAGTCATGAAACTCGTGGCCTGCTTGTCCATGATGTAGAGCGGATAGGTCGTCAGATGATACGTGACCGTCTCGGGATTAGACAGCTGCATGTAGCTCCAGTAAGCCTTCACGGTGACGGAGATGTCGCAGTCGGAAAGCCCTGTCGTATCGACGTAATCGGCAAGCTTAAACGACGTGCCGTTCTTCTCATATATCGTGGTCTTGACCGTATCCCGGCCCGGTACTTCGATCACCACAGAATACTCGGTCGCATCCGGCGTGGAATCCCACTTGACCGTACCTCTGGCGCTTACCGAAAGGCCGGTGAGCTGCTTGCGCTCCCAGTAGTACTGGTATTTCCCCGGTGCATATCCAAAATCACTTTGCGGGTGTCTTGATTTGCTTGCGATGACGTTGAATTCGTATTCGAAGAGACCTTCTTCGTAATTCGCGACAATGCGGCACTTCGGCTCAGTCGTACCGATCGCGTAAGTGCCTTTCAGGCCACCGCCGACTCTCTGCAGACTGACGTTAACATGATAGCTGACCCCGTCGACCGGCTCTCCACCAGCTGTGACCGGATCCCAGGTCAGGGTTCCCGTGCTACTGTCGAAGTTGAAATTCGTCGGCGTGCTCAGCTTCGCATAGGGCGATGTATAGTTGAAAGTGCCCTCAAACTTCTGCGTTTTCTGCACTTCCGTCGCACCCTGCCATTCGTAGCCGTACACCGTCACCGTGTAGGTTCCGGACGGCTTCGAAGATTCCTTCATCAGTTCATTCAGATCCTGGTCGAAGGTGTAATTGTCCTTCCCGCCGGTACTGGTATAGCAGGTGTATCCACCGATCTTGATGACATAATTCGGGATCCCCGGGACAGCATCAAAATGCAGTTTTTCGCCCACGAGGCTTGCATTCGGCAGCACCGGAAGACTCGGGTCGTCCGCGCGCGCAATCGACTTAAAAGGCACGAAACTCAGCAGCAGAGCGAGGATCGTGACCACACTCAGAAATGATTTTTTAGTTCTCATAGATTTTTCCTTCTTCTCTTTCTTCTTCGCCCATGATACCACAAAAAGCCGAGGGCGAAAACGTTTCGGGCAAGCGCGGGTAGCGATCAGCTGCCATACAAGATAGTGGTGTCCGATCGAAGGGGAGCAGTGATCAGCTGCCATAAGGGATTTGGCGTGTCCGATCGAAGGGGAGCAGTGATCAGCTGCCATAAGGGATTTGGCGTGTCCGATCATTAACGATGCAAAGTATCGGATACGACGAATCAAGAGTTTTCTGCAAATTCATCCCCTCAAAATCCTCTCCTCCCACGAGAATATACGACTAATCCCCTGATTCTCTTGATTCAGTCCCCCTAAAACACGATGTCGATCCGACTAAATCATTCATAATCGAAAATCCGTCCCCTCACTCTAAAAATGCAATAGGACTAATTCTTCCAAAAACTAAAATCCATCCCCTTGTGCATGCGAAAAAGTAGGACTAATTGCGCATTTTTCAGAAATCCATCCCCTCAAAGCAAACATCACATCCAAATGGATAGGACTGATTTCTTGAAACGCTCAATTTAGTCCCCTCCCATATGATTGCGAAGTCTGATCCCGCCCGAAAAGCACTCTCCCCCGCAGCGCCCCCACGATCTGAACCGTCTGCTCTTCCCCCAAAGCATAAAGAAACCCCTTGCGATGAGATCCTGATGTCGCGCTTCCGCCCACGCGAGAAGCGGAAGCGCTTTCCCGAAAAGTATATCTGATAATCGAAAAACCATGTCGAGTGCGTTTCCGCAGGGCGTAGCCCGAGGACCTAGCACAAGACATGGTTTTTTCGATTTATCTATTTAAGTTTTCGGAAAAGCGATCGATCAGATCGTGCCGCGCTCGATTCCGTAACTCTTACAAACATTGGTGAACTCTTCGCTACTTCCGAAGAAGGCGAGGACGGAGTCGCGGGTCTGGGTGCCGGCGGCGATCTCGCCTGCCCAGTAGGCGACTTCGGAAGCCTCAGGTTCACGGTCCATAAAGGTGGTGTAGAGTCTTCGGATATATTCATCGGTCTCAAGCTTAAAGTTGGTAAACTCTTCGCTCTTGAAGAACTCGCGGGCCGCGGAGCAGCCTGTCTGCTCAAGGTTCGTGAGTGCGAGGGACCAGTACTTCAAGCCGCCCTCCTCGGCTTCACGTCCGAGGCAGCAGGTGTAAAGGCGGGTCGCGAAGTTGATCGCGTTTTCCGATGCGATCTCGGACTTGTGATACTGCGCGCCGGGGCGGACACCGTAGGTCGCACAGACGTTACACCATTCGGTGGACTCGATGAAGTCATTGACCACATCGCGGCGCGAAGTGCCGGCCTTCAGGCGGCCCATCCAGTATGTCTTTCCGCTTTCATCGGATTCACGGTCGTAGAAGGTCTTGTAGAGTACCTCAAGAAAATCACTGTCGTTCAGACCGCGGTTCATGAATTCCGGTGCATCCAGCAGGAAGAACCGTGCGCAGTCCGCGCCGTTATATTCTCCGCTTTGCACCTTCTCGACCCAGAACTTCTTGCCCGCTTCCTCGGCTTGACGCCCGAGGGCTACCGAGTAGAGACGCTCGACAAAATCTTCGAAAGACTTACCTTTTCTCGGCTTCACCGGAGTTGGAGTCGGCTTGCCGGGCATTTTAGTCGGGACCTTGGTCGGTGCTTTTGTAGGCTGACCCGGAACACCGGTCGGCGTTACCGTCGGCTTACCCGGCGCTTTTGTAGGAGTTTTAGTCGGCAGCTTTGTCGGAACCTTGGTCGGTGCTTTTGAAGGCTTAAGTGTCGGCTTTTTCGTCGGAGTCGGAGTATTGGTCGGAGTCGGCGTATTAGTCGGCGTAGGCGTCGGAGTCGGTGTTGCTGTCGGCGCGATCTTAGAAGGTCTGATCTTCGTGGAAGTATCGATCTCCAGGTATTCGAGGTATGTCACATTCGGCGGATTCGGGTTATCGCAGCAATAATGGTCTGTTTCTTCATCATAGCGGATGCCGATCTCGGAGATATGATCACACAGCGGCTTCGCCTTTGTAAGATCGACTACCGGGATAGCGTTTCCATAGCAGACCAGGAATTCCAGATTCGTCAGATTGGAAATGTCCAGTTTTTTCAGCTGATTATCTGCGCACATTAAAGCACTGATATCCGGATTCAGACTGAGATTCAGTTTCTTGATCTGATTTCCGGAGCAGATCAGATGCGTCAGATACGGATTATGCCCGACATCCAGTACCCGGAGCCGGTTATTCGAACAGTAGAGCGATTGCAGATTCGGGTTTTTGGAAAGATCCAGTTCCATCAGTTTATTATCCCAGCAGTCCAGACTGATCAGATCCGGATTCTTGCTGACATCAAGTTTGGAAAGCTCGTTTTCCCAGCAGTAAAAAGTACTCAGTAAAGGGTTCTTGGTTACATTCAGCTTCGTCAGATGATTACATCCGCAATAGAAATCCAGAAGCTTCGGGAATCCGGTTACATCCAGAGCGAGCAGTTCATTGTTACGGATATCAAAAAACGAGAGTTCCGGGTCCGTTTTCATATCGAAATTCGTCAGTTTATTAAATGAACAATCCAGATGTTCGATATTCGTCGAGGCAGCGATCGTAAGCTCCGTCAGTTCATTTTCAGTACAGATCAGAGTCTCCAGGTTGGATAATTTGCTGACATCCAGTGCTTTTAGCTTATTATTCGAACAATCGAGAGTATCGAGCTCAGTAGAATCGGAAATATCCAGCGAGTAAAGTGAATTATTCGAACAATTCAGGCTCGTGAGGCTGTCGCACTGCTTCGTGCTCAGCGTGGTAAGATTATTGTTGTCGCAGTCTATTCTGGCAAGACTCGGCATATATCTTACTTTGACAGGCAATGTGAGTGATTCCATCCCATTCTCACTGCAGCACAGGTATGTCAAAGCATCGCAGTATTTCAGATTCAGCTTCTTGATCTGGTTTCTTTCACAGTGAAGAATATCCAGAGCGCCGATAGCGCCGAGCTCCAGCTCCGTCATCACAAGGTTATTATCGCAGTAAAGCTCCATAAGCGAAACGCAATCCGAAACATCCAGTTTCTCGATCCGGTTATTCGCGCAGGAAAGCATGCCCAGGGTAACACAAGCCCTTAACTCCAATTTGGTGAGCTTACAATTATCGAGATAGACCTCACCAAGCTGATCCAGGCGGGACAGATCCAGCGAAGTCAGTTCCGAGTCGGTGAACCAGAGACTGCCGAGCTTGAGATTCTTACTCAGATCGATCGTCTTGAGTTTACTATGCGTGCACTTCAGCGAAACCAGATCCACATTTTTCGTCAGATCCAGCGTGGTAAAATCATTTTTGCCACAATACAGATTTTTTAGCGCCGTATTCTTCGTCACGTCCAGTTCGGTAAGTCCGTTGCCATAACAATTCAGCACCTGCAGATTGGTGTTCTTGCTGACATCAAGCTCCGTGATATTTGTATACGAGCAGTAAAGCTGCTCAAGCGATGACAGATACTCAATACCCGCAAGCGATGTGTACTCCGAACGGTTTTCTTCATCTTCTCCGTCCACAAACAGCATCCGGATATTCGCGATCTCTTCCACCGAAAGCACTCCGTCCTGGTCCTTGTCGAAGGACGATCCTTTCAGTTTTTCCCGGAAAGCCTCGTCCGGAAAATTCGTGTCGTTGATCGTCACCGATCCGTCGTCGTTGTAGTCCGCATTCACGGTCTTCGCCGAAAGACCGATCGCGATCGGAACGACCAGCGCTGAAGCCGCCAGTGCCCCAAGCCATTTCATCTTCATAAAATCTTGCCTCCCCCAAAATCTTGGAATCCACCTCCTGCGCACCTTTGCGCAGGAAAGCCTAATACACTATTAATGTTACGCTTTGCCGCCTCCAAAAGCAATGTTTTCCGAAAGGTTCCTGCGTCAACTGCGTCAACTGCGAGAGATCCTTCTTCGCTGGGTCCTCGGGCTTCGCCCTGCTTCAACTGCGAGAGGTCCTTCGTCGCTGGGTCCTCGGGCTTCGCCCTGCGGAATCGCGACATCAGGATCTCGTCGCAGTTGACGCGGTTAGGGGGAGAGCACCCAGGATAAGCCGAAATCGCGAATTCTCTCAATTTCGCATTATTTTTCGACCGTTTTTTGAAGGCAAATTAATGCGTATTTTCCAAAAGCACTGATCACGGCTTATTTTGTCAAGAAAAGAATGCCAAATCGGGCGAAAAACTAATGCGCCGCGGGCACTTTCCCCGATTTCGGCTTATCCCCTATCCCCAAGGTTCACGATGCGCACCCCAAGAGAGCGCGCGGGGTAGTGATCCGCTGCCATACAAGATTGGGCGCGTCCGATCAAGGGGCAGCTGTGATCAGCCGCCATAAGGGATTTGGGGCGTCCGATCATTCTCAAAAGCACTTGTTCGCGGGGCATGTGTGTTGAATCCGATAAAAATCCGAATTTCACATACAATTTTGGCTGGTTTTCACTCCTTTTGTATGTTGAATTTTGCAGTAACACATTTTACGCATGCACTTGTCAAGAAAAGAATGCCCAAACACCTGGAAACTGTATGTTCAAAAGCAGTTTTTTGAAAATCACACACACATCGCCTCCAACAGGGTCATCGAGCAAAAACAGGACTAGGGGTCAAATCTTCAAAACCTTCCATTTGACCCGTAACCCGCCCGAAAAGCACTCTCCCCCGACTCCGCGCCCACCACGATCTGAGCCGTCTGCTCCCACCTAAACATAAAGAAACCTCTTGCGATGAGATCCTGATGTCGCGATTCCGCCCACGCGAGAAGCGGTATCGCTTTCCCGAAAGGGAAAGCAATATAAATCGAAAAACCATGTCGAGTGCGTTTCCGCAGGGCGTAGCCCGAGGACCTAGCACAAGACATGGTTTTCGATTTAGTTACTTAAGTTTCGGAAAAGCGATCGCTTATATCGATTACTGCAAAATCCCGTACCGTGCGCAAATAATCGCGAACTCATCGCAGTTGCAGAAGAATTCGAGGACGGAGTCACGGGTCTGTGTGCCCTTGGCGATCTCGCCTGCCCAGTAGGCGACTTCGGAGTCTTCCGGGTCACGGTCCATAAAAGTCGTGTAGAGTCTTCTGACATACTCTTCGGCCGTCAGATTAAAGTTCACGAACTCATCACCGGTGAAGAAGAGTTTTGCCGCGCTGGAGCCGGTCTGCTCGAGGTTGGTCAGCGCAAGTGCCCAGTACTGCAGGCCCTTCTCCTCCGGCTCGCGGCCGAGGCAGCAGGTGTAAAGACGTGTCGCAAACTTGGTTGCATTTCTCGACGCGATCTCCGACTTGTGGTAAAGCGCGCCGGAGCGGACTCCGTATGTTGCGCAGACATTGCACCACTCGGTGGACTCTATGAAGTTTTCAACAACGACCGCGCGTGTCATCTTACCGCTGTTGATCGCGTCGACCCAGCCCTTCTTTCCGGCAGCATCTGAAGCACGGTCGAAGAATGTCTTATAAAGCGTCTCAACAAAATCATTTACGGAAAGGTTGCGGTTCATAAACTCCGGTGCATCCAGCAGGAAGAAACGTGCACAATCCGCACCGTTATATTCTCCGGACTGCACCTTATCCACCCAGAATGCTTTTCCATCCGGATCGGAGGAACGGTTGAGTGCTACCGTGTAAAGACGCTCTACAAAATCCTTAAACGTTTTCACCGTCGGAATAGAATATCCCTTCAGTTCCACGCCCATATCAACGGTAAAGAAAGTCCACTCTCCATATTCATCTTTATAGTTCGAGTAGAAAAAACCTTCCGGAGCTTCCATCACACCAAATTCCTTGAGACGTTCGATCAGCAACGTGCATCCGGAAATATCCAGAGAAGGGAAGCAATTGTAGTGGGTCATCAGAGTTTCAAGTTCATCTGCCTTCGGGAAGCTGATCTTCGAGATATTGTTGAAAGAACAGTCGAAAGTTTTCAGAAATTCCAGGTTGGAGATATCCAGTTCGGTCAGCTCATTAGAACAACAGTTTAAATACTGCAGGATAGTGTTTTGCGAAAGGTCCAGTGCTTTTATCTCATTAATAGCAATATACAGAGTGTTCAGATGTGTGCATTTGGTCACATCGAGGGAAGTGAGTCCGCAAGTATCTGCAAACAGGTTTTTCAGCTTGGTGTTCTTGGAAAGATTCAGTGTTCCGATCGGGTTTTCACCGCAATTGAAATCCTCCAGGTCAGGACACATAGAGACGTCAAGTTTGGAAATCTTATTTCTGGAACACCAAAGTCCGGTCAGTTTCGTGTTATGCGAAACATCCAGCTCCGTCAGACCGCATTCATTACAGCCGAGGCTCTTGAGCTCTTTAAAAGCACTGACATCCAGTTTTCCGATTGGATTGGACGACATGTACAGATCGGTAAGATTCGGCTTCTTGCCCAGTTTCAGAGAAGTGATCTGGTTCGAATCGATTGCGATATTTTCGACTATTTTCTGTTTTGTAAGATCCAGTTCCTTGAGCTTATTGTAGCCGCAATACAGGTATCTCAGTTTCGGTGCTTTTGACAGATCCAGAGAAGTCAGTTCATTCTCTCCACAGTACAGATACTCCAATTGGGTACATTTGCTAAGGTCCAGCTTGGAAATCTTATTCATATCGCAGAAAAGCTCTGTCAATTGAGCGCAGGAAGAAATATCGAGCACTTTGATCTCATTTCTCGGGCAAAAGATGACATTAAGCTCGGAAAGGCCGGAAATATTCAGTTCTGTCAGCTGATTATCCGAACAATACAGGAGCATCAGTTCACGGCATTTCCGAAGGTCCAGCTTCGTGATCTGGCAGTCGGAACAATCCAGGCGTTTAAGCACCGTATTTTTACTAAGATCCAGCTTGGTAATTTCATTTCTAGAGCAGTCGAGGGCCTGCAGATTCGTTAAATATTCGATACCCGTCAGATCTTTGACTCCGCTCTCGGTAATCTCGACGGCCACAGAATCCGTGATCTCATCTACGGCGAGTGATCCGTCTTTATCATAATCGAGATTATCCAATACATATTTGCGGAAAACCTCGTCCGGGAAATTCTTCTTGTTGATCGCCACGCTTTTAGGCTCGTCATCATCTTCTGCCGCCCGGACATCAACTGTTCCGATCTTCCAGGCTGCCGCCAACAGGAGCACCGTCGAAAGCACTCCCGCGAGTAGTCTTGTTTTCTTCATAGAAACCTCCAAACCATTTATACTTCAAAAGCCCTAAAAGACGCCTCCCCACCTGGCATCTTTCCACACATATCCATGATAACCTTAGAAGTTTCTGATTTCAAGAAAAAACGGGCGCCAAATAGTTTTTGAGTCAGTGTCCTTAATCTGTTTTAAGAAATGCGATACCTTCGGTAGTTTTGACGTCTATACTATGCTGATATGATCAATTTCCTTCTCGGATCAGCTCACCTTGCTGTTTCCTCTTCATATGGTCTAACTGATCCTCATCTCAGATCAGCTCACTTTGCTGTTTTGCCTTCATTTGAGCTAACTCTTTTCGTGGTTAATTAGCGCATTATGACATATCTGCCGTATTTGAGCTAATTATTTCTTCAGGCCTTACCTCGGATGATCAGCTCATTTTACGGGTTTCATATCATATGGTCTAACCGCAAGTGCTTTTCGATTAGACCATTTCGCTTGAATGGAAGAAGTGAGCTGATTGCCCTTGTTTTTCGGTTAGCGCAATCAGTGGAATATGCGTCATACGGTCTAACTATCCAATATGTTTTATGCGTAAAAAGCACTGTGGCCCGGCCCGCGTCACTCGTACTTCATCCGCCAGTCGATGCAGCGCTGGAGGTAGTCGATGTACTCGGGATTCTGGCACATGCCCTTGCCAGGCGTGTCGGAGATCTTCGCAACATCCTGGCCGTTACACTTCGTGGTCTTCATGACGATGTTTAACGGTGTTACAGATGTATCATTTGCAATGTATGTACCGATTCCGAAGGCCACTTTCACGCGGCCCTTGAAATGCTCGTTCAAAGCATTTGCCTTCTCGAAATTGAGGCTGTCGGAGAACAGAAGTGTCTTCGTTTTCGGGTCGATCCCGAGGGATTCGTAATGTGCGATCATCTTCTCTCCCCACTCCACCGGATCACCGGAGTCATGACGCACACCGGAGAAAAGCGTCGAGTACGTCAGCTGGAAATCTTTAAGGAAGCAGTCCGTCGTGATCGCATCGGTCAGCGCGGTTCCGTTCAGGACGCCGTACTCCTTGACCCACGCGTCCAGCGCGTACCAGTTGGAGTACGCGGGGTTATGTTTGTGGTTGCCCTGCCCGACGCACATGATCCACTCGTGCGCCATCGTGCCGACAGGCGTAAGACCAAACTTCTTCGCCAAGTACACATTGGACGTACCCACGAACTTACCACCCGCAAGAGTCGCCTCGGACAGTTCTTTTACAGCGAGCTCCTGCGCCTCGGCGGAGAGCCGTCTTCTCAAACCAAAT
>Ga0265301_10002227_pt1 | contig 22987 bp, 22 predicted proteins | sample AusTroGonzalo_MG_2_FD_193488 | JGI IMG/M metagenome (GOLD analysis project Ga0265301, IMG submission 193488) | Bovine rumen microbial communities from tropical cattle in Woodstock, Queensland, Australia - Gonzalo_04 | ecosystem: Host-associated > Mammals > Digestive system > Stomach > Rumen ... | reverse complement strand
GCAGGGTTGTCGCGCTTCTGCTGGAACTCCTGTGCCTTGAGGTAGTCGCAGGGGTCAAATTCGTAACTGATGGTCAGGGGTACGATGTTGAGTTCCTTGAGGTCGCCGCCCATCGCCAGCATCTTCAGCACGGCATCCTGGGTGCGGTCGTTGGAATCCTTTGCCCTACCCTCGCGCTGGGCAATCCAGATGTTCTCCTTCTTCTGGGTGACGGCGAAATGGATATAGCGGCTCATGAGTTGCGAGGCGGCGAGGGTCTCACGAAGCGAGAGGCCGCGACGCACGGTGAAGGCCTTGTTCATACGGACAAGACGTTTGATCCAGGGATAGATGAGCAGATTGTCGCCAATGCCGATCTCGACGGTGGTGGGATAGCCCGCCTCGAAGAGTTTCACATCGAGGAAGGCCGAATCGAGCACGATGTCGCGATGGTTAGAGACGAACGTGAAGCGTTCGTCGAGGTGAGAGGCGCGAGGTGAGAGGTGAGCATCATCGAAGGTGCAGCCGTCGGTGTGTTTGCGGATGATGTGGTTGACAATGGGCTTCATGAAGCGCTTCTGGAAGTCGAGGGGCGTCTTGACACCCTTGAAGGCCAGGCGCAACAAGCCGTTGCGGACGGCTTTCGGCAGCCAGGGGGCAAACCCTTTCATCACCACATTGAACTGGCGGTCGCCCAGTAGGTCTTCGAACGCCTGTTTCATCTCCTCAGCCTCATAAGGCCGAATCTCTGCAAACTCCTCCGGTATATTCATTTTTATGAAAATTGGTTTTCTACAATTTCCGTCAAGACATCGGTCATTGAGAGGCCTGCGGCACGTACCTGCTGCGGGATGAAACTGGTAGCGGTCATGCCTGGGGTGGTATTCACTTCGAGCATCGAGATCTTACCTTCCTTCGAAATGATATAATCGATACGGATGATACCATTGCAGTGCAGGATATCGTAGATATGAGAGGTGATCTGGGCCACGCGCTCAGCGATATCGGCCGAGAGACGCGCAGGCGTAATCTCCTGTACCTGACCGTTGTACTTGGCATCGTAGTCGAAGAACTCATTGCTGGTCACCACTTCTGTAGCGGGCAACACGACGGCCTTCTCGCGGGTCTTGTAGACACCCTGTGAGATCTCCGTTCCCTCGAGGAAGCCCTCGACCATGATCTCAGGACTCTCCATCATGGCCTTGCGGATGGCCGGTGCCAACTGATCCTTGCACTTCACCTTGGACACGCCAAACGACGAACCGTCGGCAGCAGGCTTCACGAAGCAGGGCATACCGATGCGCGCTTCTATCTCGTCGTCGCTCACCAGTTCCTCGTAGCCCTTGCGGATGAGCAGCGAGTCGGCCACGCTCACGCCATAGCCGCGCAGATACTGATTCAACACGAACTTGTCGAAGGTCATGGCCTCAATGAGTACACCGCTGGTGCTGTAGGGCAGGCCGATCAGGTCGAAATAACCCTGTAGCACGCCGTTCTCGCCAGGGGTGCCATGGATGGTGATATAGGCATAGTCGAACAGTTTGGCCTCGCCATTCTCCATAAACGAGAAATCATTGCGGTCGATCTGGACGGTTGTGCCATCGGGCAGTTCCACGTGCCAGTCCTGGCCTTTGATGTCGACGATATACACATTGTAGCGCTCCTTGTCGAAGAAGGAGTAAAGTCCCTGTGCCGAGCGCAGAGAAACATCATGTTCTGAAGAGTCGCCACCACAGACGATGGCTATTGTTCTTTTCATAATTTACAATTTGACAATTTACGATTTACAATTTATTGTAATATTTTGCTATTTACATATTTGCGCCATTTGTCTATCAGGGCGGCCATGTCGGCGGGCCATTCGGAAGTGAAGTCCATCTGCTGACCGGTGGTGGGATGCACGAAGCCCAGGGTCCTGGCGTGCAGCACCTGTCGCGGACAGAGTTTGAAGCAGTTCTGGATATAGGCCTTGTAACTGGCTGTGCGCTCGCCGCGTCGGATCTCACAGCCGCCATAGCGTTCGTCGCTGAAGAGCGGATGACCGATATGCTTCATGTGGGCACGGATCTGATGGGTGCGGCCTGTTTCGAGGATACACTCCACAAGCGTCACATAGCCATATCGTGCCATCACTCGGTAGTGGGTCACGGCAGGCTTACCTATCTCTGAGTCGGGCGGGAAGACCTCCATGCGCAGACGATCCTTCGGGTCACGTCCGATGTTGCCCTCTATCCGGCCTTCGTCTTCCACGAAGTTGCCCCATACCAGCGCATTGTAACTGCGATGGGTGGTCTTGTTGAAGAACTGCTTGCCCAGTGAGGTCTTGGCATCGGGGGTCTTGGCAATCACCAGCAAACCGCTGGTGTCCTTGTCGATGCGGTGTACCAAGCCTACCTCCGGGTCGTTGGGATCGTAGGATGCCAGATCCTTCAGGTGCCAGGCGATGGCATTGACGAGCGTACCGCTGAAATTGCCGCATCCCGGATGCACCACCATACCGGCAGGCTTGTTGATCACCATCAACTGGTCGTCCTCATAGACAACCTCCAAAGGAATATCCTCGGGCTCGATGGTGGTATCGTAATGCGGACGGTTGAGCATCAGGGTGATGACATCGCCCGCGCGTACCTTATAATTACTCTTTACAGGATTTCCATTCACATGAATGAATCCGGCATCAGCGGCTTTCTGGATTCTGTTACGGCTGGAATGCGGCTGATGCTCGGCCAGGAACTTGTCGATGCGTACGGACACCTGACCCTTATCTACCTCGATACGGAAGTGCTCGTATAACGTCTCACCGTCGCCAGCCGATTCTTCGGCATCGAGCAGTTCGTCGTCATCAAGTTCGATATCATCGATTACCTCACTCACTGTTCCGTTGCTTCTTTTATTTCCTCAAAATCGTCGGTTTCCTGATAAGTACCGCTCTTCAACTCGGCTTCATCTTCGCCGCCCAGACGGTACTCCGGTTCGATATAGTCCAAATCCAGATCGTCGTTATCGTAGCCGCCACTGCCAATCATCAAGGTCAATGGCGAGTCGATAGAGATCATGTCGCCCGTAGCCACGCGCTTACCACGACACAGGATGCCATACACCCAGTCTTTCTCGCCAGACACCAGTTTCGGCGGCAGCAACTTGAATCCCATGGCTGCCAACTTGGCCTCAGCCTCACGGTAACTGCTGTTGTCCACCAGGTCGGGAATGGCAAAGGCGGGCGATGACGGCGAGTTGACGGTGACATAGATGGTATGACCCGACTTCACCAATGTGCCAGGACCAGGATTCTGCGCCAACACACAATTAGCAGGCAGTTTCTTGTTATAGCCGGAGTCGGACACCATGATATTCAGTCCGTCCTCCAGGATCAGCGTCCTGGCATTCGTAAACGACATGCCCTCAATCTTAGGCACCTTGATACCCTCGCCATGATGGGTATACCACTCCAGCCCGTACTTGACACCCAAGCACAGCGCCACGATAACGAGTGCCATCGCCAGGAGATTACCCAGGAGATAGCCGTTTACAAACTTCCCAAAGAAATCCTTTGTCTTCATGGCTGCAAAATTAATAAAAAAAATAAAAAGAAGCAAGGATTAACCCCTACTTCTTTCTATTTTAGCGTCATTTTCTGCGAAAATGGAAATTACTTTCCGTGATTCTCGTCAGATACAGTTAACTTCTTACGACCTTTGGCGCGACGTGCAGCCAAAACGCGGCGACCATTCTTGGTGGCCATTCTCTCACGGAAGCCGTGCTTGTTTACGCGACGGCGATTGTGCGGCTGAAATGTTCTCTTCATTGCTTTTTTACTATTTATTTGTTACTTTTTCAACGATTTGGGGTGCAAAAGTACTCATTTCTTTTGAATTACACAAATTTTTTAGGAAAAAAACATAATTCATAATCCATATTTCATAAATATTTCGTACCTTTGCACCCGAAAACAATAAAAAAGTAACATTTTTAAGGTATATGATTAATTCACAAGACATTAAAAAAGGTACCGCCATTCGTATGGACGGTAGCATTTGGGTTTGCATCGACTTCCAGCATCGCAAGCCAGGTAAGGGTAACACTATTATGATCATCAAGGTCAAGAACGTTTCTGACGGTCGCGTGCTGGAGCGCCGTTTCAACATCGGCGAAAAACTCGAGGATGTGATTATCGAGCGCCGTCCCTATCAGTATCTCTATGAAGACCAGAGCGGTCGTATTTTCATGAACCAGGAGACCTTCGAGCAGATCCCCATCGACAACGAACTCGTTATCGGCCATGAATATATGAAGGAAAGTGATATCGTGGAGGTTGTCAGCGACACCACCGACGGTACGATTCTTTATGCTGAAATGCCTGTTAAGACCAACCTCCGCGTTGTTCACTCAGAGCCCGGCATCAAGGGTGATACGGCTACCAACACACTGAAGCCCGCTACTTTGGAGACAGGTGTTGAGGTGCGCGTTCCCCTCTTCATCAACGAGGGCGACCTCATTCAGGTTGACACCCGCGACGGTAGTTATCTGAACCGCGTGAAGGAGTAATCTTTGATTGAACATTGAAGTATTCGATCATCGTCCCCGTATATAATCGTCCAGATGAAGTGGACGAGTTGCTCGAGAGCCTATCTCATCAGACACAAAAGGATTTCGAGGTCATTATTGTGGAGGACGGGTCGATAAAACCTTGCAAGGATGTTTGCGATAAATACGCAGGCATCCTTGCTTTGCATTATTATGCCAAGGAGAACAGCGGACCCGGACAAAGCCGTAACTACGGTGCAGAACGGGCCAACGGCGACTGGCTCATCATCCTCGACTCGGATGTGGTGCTGCCCGAAGGCTATTTAGAGGCTGTGGACGAATCTCTCACCTCTGACATTGTGGCTTTCGGCGGTCCCGACGCTGCTAATCCCTCATTCACACCGGTCCAGAAAGCCATTTCCTACTCCATGACCTCCTTCTTCACCACAGGCGGCATCCGTGGCGGCAAAGCCAAACTCGACAAGTTCTATCCCCGTTCGTTTAACATGGGTATCCGTCGCGATGTCTATCTGGAACTGGGTGGTTTTACAAAGATGCGTTTCGGCGAGGATATCGATTTCTCCTACCGCATCGTGGAGGCCGGCTATCGCCCCCAACTCTTCCCGAAGGCCTGGGTATGGCACAAGCGTCGCACCGACTTCCGCAAGTTCTTCCGTCAGGTATACAACAGCGGCATTGCCCGTATCAACCTGATGAAGCGGCATCCCGGCACCCTGAAACTCGTGCACCTGCTGCCCACCGTCTTTACCTTGGGCGTCATCGGCTGTGTGTTGCTGTTAGGACTGGGAGCAGCCCTCTATCTGGAAGGTGAATGGTTGGATGCCAACGGTCTGCGACCCACCGACAACATGCACCAGGGCGTGGGTATGGTGTTCTGCGTGCTGGCCTTATTGCCGCTATTATTCTATTCCCTTCTTATCTTCGTCGACTCCAGCATCCGCAATCGCAGCCTGTGGGTGGGACTCCTGTCCATCCCTGCGTCATTCGTCCAACTGATGGGATACGGGTTCGGATTCATTGAATCGTGGTGGAAACGGTGTATACTGAAGAAAGACGAATTTCAGGCGTTTGAACGAACGTTCTACAAATAACAAATAACATTATTCATTCAACAACTCTTAAATCAATATGGAAAAACTCAACATCAATCAATGGGCAAAGGAAGACCGCCCGCGTGAGAAAATGATGGCACTCGGCACCGAGTCATTAAGTGATGCAGAATTGCTGGCGATACTCATCGGCAACGGGTCTGTTCATGAAGATGCCGTTTCGCTGATGAAGCGGGTACTCGTCGACTGCGGCAACAACCTGAACACCTTAGGTAAGAAAAGCATTCACGACCTGATGCAGTATAAAGGCATCGGCGAGGCGAAGGCCATCACTATCCTGGCAGCCTGCGAACTCGGCAAGCGCCGTCAGGCAGAGACACCCGAGGAACGGCCTGAACTCAGAACGGCCACCGCCATCTACAAGCACATGCGCCCGCAGATGCAAGACCTCGACGTGGAAGAGTTCTGGTTATTACTGCTGAACCAGCACTACCGTCTCATCAAGAAGGTACGTATCTCACATGGCGGTATCACCGAAACGGCCGTCGACATCCGTATCATCTTCCGCGAAGCCGTCCTGGCCAACGCCACCATCATGGCCGTCTGCCATAACCATCCGTCAGGGGGTCTGAGTCCCAGTACGGAAGACAATCATCTGACGCGGTGTATTCAGAAAGCCTGTGAAGTGATGCGCATCTTCTTCATGGATCACGTCATCGTGACCGACGGCAACTATTATTCCTACCACGAGTCAGGCAAACTCTGACGGCACCTATCTGATGACAACCTTCCGACCGTTGTGGATATAGAGTCCCGGTTTGGTAGGTGAAGCATGACGCACACCTTCTATGGTGTACCAGGCGTCAGAATCCCGGCTGTCTATGAAGAGAGGCTTGAGACCAGCACTGTTGCCGACAAAGGTCTTCAGTTCATAGAGGGCAGGCAGGGCACAGCCTGTTTCGTTGTCGAAGAGACCGGCATTGTGCCAATAGTCCGTGACGCGCTTCGTAGCCCAATCGAGTCCGTATTCGTTGGCTTCGAGGAACCACCAGAACAGGCCGTTGACATGCTGGTGTGCCTTCAACGTGGAGATCAGATCAGCCGTAAACTGTTGCTGACCTTCGTAGGTGAGGGGATAACCCGTATCTGTGTCGTTCATTTGCCAGTGGTAGCCACAGCCCGTTTCCACCACCATGATCTTCTTGTCGGGGAACTGACTCTCCAACTGGCTTAGCGAATTGCTCAGGACCGACAGGTTGCCATGATCCTGGAAATAGGGATAATACGACAGGCCGATGATGTCGTAGTCGACGGTCTTTAACTTATTATAGATAGCCGTCATGACCGCAGGCTGCCCCACCCTTTCGGTATGGATGATCACCTTGCCATCAGGACAGACCTCGCGGCAGGCCAGGATGGCTTGCTGAAGCAGTTTGATGAACCGGGGCCAATTGGCGTCACTATTCACATAACATTTCTTATAGGTGTTGGAGTTAACCTCATAGTCCGTTCTCTTCTCATTCGCCGTATAGACATCCTTTACGATGATGCCTTCGCCATAAAGCATGCCGTATGAGATCTCATTACCCGTCTGGATAAAGTCGGGTGTGGCGCCAGCCTCCACCATCTGCCGCAGACAGTCTTTGGTGTATTCATAGATCTGGGTATAGAGTTGGTCGTCGGTCAGATTCAGCCACGCTTTGGGCGTCCACTGTTTCGCCGGATCGGCCCAGGTATCGCTATAATGGAAATCGAGCATCAGGGAGAGACCCGCCTCTTTGATGCGTTTGCCCAGTGCTTTGACATAGTCGAGGTTCTGGCAGACCCCCTGTCCTTTTTCTGCCTGCGTGGCATTGTTGGGATCAACAAACAGACGAACACGCATGGTGTTCATACCCTGTGCTTTCAGGAAAGACAACAGGTCGGTGATTTTCTGGCCATCCTGATCCATATAATTGGCACCATGTGCCTCGTAGGTGGGCAGCAACGAGATGTCGCCACCAACAAAGAGGGGCTCCTGTGCCGATACCTGCAAGGCTGTGGCCAACAGCATTGCAATGAGCAGTCTTTTAGGTTTCATTGGGTTTGTTGTTAGTTTGTTAGACAATCGGTAATGAGATACCGCATATTTTCTGATAGACGTCGAGGGCATAGACATCGGTCATGCCACTGATATAGTCGATGACCGCCATGAGACGCGTTTCCAGGTCGGGCGAGTCGATATCATACTGACTGCTCACACGACTGATGAGTTGCTTGGAGTAGAAACGGTCGGGATGATGGGCAGCCTCGATGAAATGCGTCATCAGGGTCTCCATGATCTTATAACCCGACAACTCCACGTCGAGCACCGGACGGCTCTTGTAGATACGTTTGACAGAGAGGGCCGCGCAATGTTTATAGGCCTCACAGGCCGATGGGGCGATATGATCGATGAGGGCACCCTCGAAGGTGCCGTTGAGGAGTTCGTCTTCGTGTTCCTCAAACACCCGCACGCATTCGTTTTCCAATAAGCCGATGACACAGGCACGCATGTAGACCACCTTTTCATTATCGTCGGTCAGGCCTTCATCGAGGATCCGTTGCAGAATCTTCTCACGCGTCTCCGGCTCAAAGAAACTGAGCAGCAGTTCGGCTATTTCCTCGTATGAAAGAATTTTAAGTTTATGCGCATCCTCAAGGTCCATGATCTCATAGCAGATATCATCGGCAGCCTCCACGAGATAGACCAGGGGATGACGGGCGAATTTTAAGGGTTCACCGGGCTCTGACTGACAGATTATGCCCAATTCATCGGCAATTTTCCTAAAGATATCACGCTCAGAATTAAAGAACCCGAACTTCCCCTTCTTACTTGGAGCCGAAGAGGAATAGGGATATTTCACAATACTTGCCAACATGGAATAAGTCATGACAAATCCGCCCGCTCTCCGACCCTTGAACTGATGGGTGAGCAGACGGAAGGCATTGGCGTTGCCTTCGAAGTGGGTGATGTCGTCCCAGAACTGGTGACTGACCTCCCGCTGCAGGCCGCTGCCCGGCCCTTCGGTGAAATAGGTCTGGATGGCCTTTTCGCCACTATGACCGAATGGCGGATTACCCATGTCGTGCGCCAGACAGGCCGTTGCCACAATCTGTCCGATTTCCGAGAAGAGTGTATGCTCCAATTCGGGATGCAATGCCATCAGTCTGCTGGCCACATCATTGCCCAAGGACATGCCCACACTGGCCACCTCCAAGGAATGGGTCAGACGGTTATGCACAAAGACACTGCCCGGTAAAGGGAATACCTGTGTCTTGTTCTGCAGACGTCGGAAAGGCGCAGAGAAAATCAAACGGTCATAGTCGCGTTTGAACTCCGTCCTGTCGTCGTGGCGCTCGGGGTGTTTATGCTCCTGTCCGAGACGCTTGTTGGATATTAATTGCTGCCAATTCATCATAACTTGGCCGCAAAGATAATATATTTTCCCCAAAATCAGTGTTAATAGGTGTTAATCTGCGAAATCTATGGCATAAAATGCTTACCTTTGCACATTATTAAATGAGTTTTCGAAAACATGTTGAAGATAAAAGTAGTAAACAAGGGGCATCAACCATTGCCACAATATGCCACGACTCAGAGTGCTGGCATGGATCTCAGGGCTAATCTTGACGAAGCCGTCACGCTGAAGCCCTTAGAGCGTCGTCTGATTCCCACAGGCCTCCACATCTCCTTGCCTGCAGGGTACGAGGCACAGGTCCGTCCACGTAGTGGACTGGCCTTGAAGAAGGGGATTACCGTGCTGAATTCACCAGGCACCATCGATGCCGACTATCGCGGTGAGATTGGCGTCGTGCTGATCAATCTCTCGCAGGACGACTTTGTCGTGGAGGATGGCGAGCGCATTGCCCAGATGGTGATCGCACGGCACGAGCAGGCTGACTTCGAGGTCGTTGAGGTGCTCGACGAGACAGCCCGTGGTGAAGGTGGATATGGCCATACCGGTGTGAAATAAAGCAAGCATGAATAGCATCAGGCGTATATTGGGAGGGTTTGGACTGGTCGTTGCCGTTGCAACGTCCCTCTGTTCGTGTGGGTCGGCCCAGAAGCCTGTCGCCCAAGCCGCACAGGCCCCGATTGTCAAGCCGCTTTCCGCAGAACAGCAGCGGAAGTATGACCAATACTTCCTCGATGCCATTCTGGAGCGGGAGAAGGGGCATTCCGATGCCGCCTTCGACCTGTTGCGCCATTGTCTGGACATCAATCCGAATGCCTCTGAAGCGCATTACTTCCTGGCCCAGTACTACCATGCCTTGGAGGCCGACTCACTTTCGTTGGTGCATTTCAAGCGGGCCGCAGAACTCAATCCCGACAACGAGACCTACATGGAGACCTTGTCGCAGGTCTATATCAAACAGAAGGACTACAAGACGGCCATCAGTGTGGTGGAGCGTCTCTACGACCGCAACAAGGATCGAGAGGATTTGCTGGAACTGCTCTTCCAACTCTATCAGCAGGTAAAGGACTATCCCCAAGCCATCTCTGTGCTGGAGCGTCTCGAGAATATCGACGGGAAGAGCGAACAACTGTCGATGGCCAAGAGTGAGTGTTACACACAGATGGGCAATCAGAAGGCTGCCATTGCCGAGATTGCAGAACTGGCCAAGCAATATCCCAACGACCTGAACTATCAGGGTCTCTATGGAGACATGCTGATGATGAACGGCGAAGAGAAACAGGCCCTGGAGGTGTTTCATCAGGTGCTGAAGGAAGAACCCGAGAACAGTCGTACCCTGATGGCCCTTCGCAACTACTATCAGGCCAAGGAAGATACGCTCACGGCCGACTCGCTGTTGGAACGTCTGCTGTTAAGCCGGAACACCCAACCGGAGAACAAGGTCTACCTGATCCGTCAGGAAATCATGGCCAGCGAGGCCAACGGTGGCAACAGCGCAAAGGTGCTGTCGCTCTTCAGAAAGATGAACGCCATACAGCCCGATGCCAACATGTCGATTCTACAGGCAACCTATATGGATCTGAAGAAGATGCCGAAGGACAGCATCAATCCCGTCTTGGAACATGTGCTTGACATCGCGCCAGACAATTCTGCCGCACGACTCCAGTTGGTGGCCAATGCCTGGGAGGCTGAAGACATGAACCGAATTGTGGATCTCTGTCAGGCAGCCCGCCAGTATAATCCCGACGAGATGGCCTTCTACTATTACCAGGGCATCGCCTATTACAAACTGGAGAAACTGGACGAAGCCCTGTCGGCTTTCCAGAACGGCATCGGGGTAATCAATGAAAACAGCAGTCCGCTGATCGTGTCCGACTTCTACGCCGTCATGGGCGACATCCTCCATCAGAAAGGAATGGCAGAAGAAGCCTATGCCGCTTATGACTCTTGTCTGCAATGGAAGGAAGACAACATCGGCTGTCTGAACAACTACGCCTATTATCTGAGTGAAGAGGGCATTCGCCTCGACAAAGCAGAACAGATGAGTTACAAGACCATCAAGGCAGAGCCGAAGAATGCCACCTACCTCGATACCTATGCGTGGATATTGTTTATGCAGCAACGCTATAGCGAGGCCCGCATCTATATTGACCAGGCCCTGCAGAACAAGGATGACTCTGTGGACAACGCCGTCATCCTGGAACATGCGGGCGACATCTACTCTTTCTGCCAGCAGCCGGACCAGGCACTTACCTACTGGCAGGATGCTCTGAAGACATCTCCTGAGAATCAGGTCTTAATACGAAAAATCAAACTTAAAAAATACGTAAAGTAATGAAAGCAACTGGTATTTTAAAAATTGCAGCGCTGGTAATGCCGCTTCTTTTGAGTTCGTGTGCCTCTAAAAAGAAGGCCGTAGTAGAAAACAAACCGATGACCACCGAGCAGTTGGCCACACAGGGTTTCATCGCTAAAGTGCAGGAGAATGCCCTTACTCAGAAGTTCGTCACCTCAAAGGTGAAGTTCTCTGTGGAGACAGGTGCACAGAAACTGACACTCACCGGTAACCTGAAGATGAAGCGTGACGACTGTATCCGTCTGCAACTGATGGCCTTTGGCTTTGTGGAGGCAGGACGTATCGAGTTGACGCCCGACTACATACTGATCATGGACCGTATCAACAAGCAATACCTGAAGGCACCTTATGTGCAGGTAGACTTCATGCGTAACAACGGTTTGAACTTCAAGACCATGCAGGCCCTCTTCTGGAATGAACTGTCAAGACCGGCCAAATATAGCATCAACAAGGATGCCATGCCTGTCGACACCGCTCAGTATACGATGATTGAGAGTGGCGACGATATGGTCATCAACCTCGAAGCCGGTAAGATGCTGTACAGTTGGCTGGCTGACAGAGCCAACGGTCAGATCCGCATGGCCAACATGCTTTACAAGGACAGACTCAACAACACCTCTTCTCAACTGAACTGGGATTATGAGGAGTTTGAGATGGTCAACAACAAGTTGTTCCCCAAGAAGTCGCAGATCACCATCACGGCTCCGAACAAGGAAGTGAAACTTGGCATGACCCTCAACTATATCAAGCACGATACAGAGTGGGAGACCCGTACAGAGGTATCTAACAAATACCGCGAAGTAACGGTTGACGAGATCCTCACTCGCTTCATGTCCCTGTAGTCCCTGATGAACCGTCTGTTCACCTTGCTTCTCTTTCTGAGCATGGTGATGGTTGTTCCTGCTCAGCAGAAGAAAAACTCTTCTGCCAAGTCAAAGGCGACCACCACCAAGACCACTGTTGCCAAGAAAAAGACGCCTGCCAAGACGACTTCCAAGACGACTGCGACGAAGACTCAGAAAGGAAAACAGGCTAAGCCCAAACAGCCTGCCGTCACCGTGCAGAGTCTGAAGAACGAGCGTCAGAAGATCCAGAAGCAGATCCAGGAACAGAAGCGGAAACTCGTGGAAAACGAGCGCAATGTCAAGCAGCGGTTACAGAACCTGATGGTCATCAACAATGAGATCAACGACAAGCGGAAAAAGATAGATACCATCCGGAATGACATCGGTAGACTGGACGGCAATATCAATGAACTGAATAAGCATATCCAGGTGTTGGAGCAAGAACTCGACACCCGTAAGCAGCGCTTCATGAAGTCGCTGCGCTATATGCACCGGAACAGGAGTATCGAGAACAGGTTGATGTTCATCTTCAGTGCCCACAACTTCTCGCAGATGTACCGTCGTATGCGCTTTGTCCGTGAATACGCCGTCTACCAGCGCGCCCAGGGCGAGGCTGTGAAGACCATGAAGGATGAGGTCAGTCAGGCCGCCGAGGAACTGTCGGCCACCAAGCGTCAGAAGAGCGACCTGCTCTACCGTGGTGAACAGGAGAAGAAAGCCCTGGAGGGGAAACAGCAGGAGCAGCAGAATGTCGTGACCTCGCTGCAGAAACAGCAGAAGGCCATACAGAACATCATCAGTCAGCAACAGAAGAAGGATGCTGAACTCAATGCACGCATTGACAAGATGATTGCCGAGGAGATTGCGCGCGCCAAGGCCCGTGCCGAAGCAGAGCGCAAGCGGAAGGCCGCAGAAGAGGCAGCCAAGAAACGTGCCGAGGAACTGGCCCGTAAGAAGGCTGCTGCCGAGGCCGCCGCCCGTGAGAACGCCCGTCGTATCGCAGAGGCCAAGGCCCGTGAGGAGAAGGCAAAAGCCGAAGCCCGTGCCGCCGCCCGTAAAAGTGCTGAAGAGAAACGTGCGGCCGAAGAGGCCGCCAGAAAGGCTGAGCAAGCCCGCAAGGAAGAAGAGCGGAAGGCCGTAGCCGAGGCCAAGGCCCGTGAGAAAGATCTGGCTGAGGAAAAGCGGAAAGTCAAGGAAGAAAGCGACTGGACAGTCTCTTCGGAAGACCGCAAGTTAGGCGGCAGTTTCGAGAGCAACCGCGGTCGTCTGCCCATGCCGTTGACCGGAGACTACAAGATCGTTAACCGTTTTGGCCAGTATGCCGTCGACGGTGTCAAGGGTAATATCACCCTCGACAACAAGGGCATCAAGATCAAAGGACAGCCAGGTGCTTCCGCCCGTAGCGTCTTCGACGGCAAGGTGAGTGCGGTTTTCGGATATGACGGCGCGATGGTGGTCATCATCTCACACGGCACCTACCTCACCGTCTACACCAATCTGGCAGGGGTCAGCGTTGCCAACGGACAAAAAGTGGCTGCCCGTCAGACGCTCGGTAGGATCGGTGGCGACGGTATCATGCAATTCCAACTCCGTCGCGGTAATACGCCGCTGAACCCGATGGTGTGGTTGGGACGATAAAGATAAAAAGAATAAAGGGCATACTTAAACGATGTAGATATGGAACTCAGAGATTACACAAGCGATGCTATTGAACTGCTGAAGGCACTGATTGCAACGCCATCGGTGAGCAGGAACGAGACGAATGCCGCCAATCTGATGGGCAGGTATCTTGAGCATTGGGGTCTACCCTATGGCAGGGAAGGAAACAACCTGTGGGTTGGCTGTCCTGATTGGGACAACAACCGTCCTACCGTCATGCTCAATGCGCATATCGACACCGTCAAACCAGTTGCTACATGGACGCGCGATCCGTATACACCTACTTTCGAGGGAGATCTGCTTTATGGTCTGGGCGCTAATGACTGTGGCGGCGGACTGGTATCGCTGCTCCAGGCCTACCGCATCCTACTTCAAAAGCCCCGCCATTACAATCTGCTCTGGGTGGCCTCTGCCGAGGAAGAGGTGTCGGGCAAGGACGGGTTCAGTCGTGTACTCCCCCACTTACCCAATATTGACGTGGCGATTGTCGGAGAACCCACCGGCATGCAACCGGCCATCGCCGAGAAAGGATTGATGGTTATCGACGGCTATGCCGACGGTGTCAGTGGCCATGCCGCCCGCGAGGAAGGTGTGAACGCCATCTATGAAGCCCTCGACGATCTCGTTTTCCTGCGGGATTACCAATTCCGCAAGGTCAGTCCGTTGTTAGGTCCCACGAAGATGACGGTCACCGTTGTCGAAGCCGGCACCCAGCACAATGTGATTCCCGACCATTTGCATTTCGTTATCGATGTACGTACCAATGAATATTACCAGAATGAGTATCTCTTTGAGTTCTTGCGCAAGAAGATGAAGAAGTGTCGTCTGGAGGCCCGCTCCTTCCGTCTTCATTCGTCGAGCATCCCAGAGACCCATCCGCTGGTACAGCGTTGTATCGCTATGGGCATGAAGCCCTTCGGTTCGCCAACACTCAGCGACCAGGCCCTCATGTCCTTCCCCTCCTTCAAACTGGGACCTGGCGACTCTTCGCGCAGTCATTCTGCCGATGAGTTCATCCGTGTATCGGAGATTGAACAGGCCATCAGTACCTATGTCCAGTTATTGGAGAATTATTAAGAATATCAAAATCAAAATGTATGCAGACTAATAGTCATTTATCACGGTTGATTCACGATCAGGCCCAGAAATATGGGGATCGTGAGGCACTGATATACAAAGACTTCGGCAGTAAGGAATGGAAGTCGTTCTCATGGAATCAGTTCTCCGACATGGTAAAGAAGGTGTCGAACGCGATGCTGAACCTTGGTGTGAAGGTGCAGGAGAACATCGGTGTCTTCTCACAGAATTCCGTGCAATACCTGTTTTGTGACTTCGGTGCCTGGGGCATCCGGGCCGTCACTATTCCCTTCTATGCCACCAGCAGTGAACAGCAGATCCAATTCATGGTGAGCGACGCCAAGGTGCGTTTCCTCTTTGTCGGTGAGCAGGAGCAATACGACAAGGCACGTCGTGTGGTCTCGATGTGCCAGACCTTGGAGCGTATCATTGTCTTCGACCGCAATGTGCGTATCTCCAGCCATGACCCCAATGCGATGTACTTCGACGATTTCCTGAAACTGGGTGAGAACTATCCGCGACAGACGGAGGTGGAAGCCCTGCAGGCCCAGGCATCGATGGACGACATCGCCAATATCCTATATACCTCGGGCACCACGGGCGACTCGAAGGGTGTCATCCTGACCTGCGGACAGTATCATGCCGCCATGATAGCCAATGACAAGTGTGTGCCCGTAGGTGAGAACGACCGTGTGCTGAACTTCCTGCCCTTTACCCATATCTTTGAGAAGGGATGGAAGATTCTCTGTCTGACAGAGGGTGCCCGACTGATTGTCAACACCTATCCGCTGGAAGTCCAGCAGTCGATGCGCGAGACCCATCCTACCTGTATGTCGAGCGTACCCCGCTTCTGGGAGAAGGTCTATATGGGGGTTCTTGAGCAGATCGAAAAGGCCAGTGCGCCCAAGCGGAAACTGTTCCTTCACGCCCTGAAGGTCGGCAAGAAACATAATATCGACTACGTCGCAAAAGGCAAGCGTCCACCATTGGCCCTGCACTTCGAATACGAGATGCTCAACAAGACCGTCTTCTCGTTGGTCCGTAAGGAATTAGGCCTGGAGAATGCCCATTTCTTCCCCACGGCCGGTGCAACGGTCAATCCGAAGGTAGAGGAGTTTGTCCATTCCATCGGCCTCAACATGGTCGTCGGCTATGGTCTGACGGAGAGTCTGGCTACGGTGAGTTGTAACCATCTGGGTAAGCCTTTCACCGTGGGTGGTGTCGGCATTCCCATCGAAGGCATCGACATCAAGATCAGCGATGAGGGTGAGATCCTGCTGAAAGGCCCGACCATCACCATCGGTTATTACAACCGTGAGGATATGACCAAGGCCGCTTTCACCAAGGACGGCTACTTCAAGACCGGAGACTCCGGTTATCTGAAAGACGGTGAACTCTTCCTGAAGGAGCGCATCAAGGATCTCTATAAGACCTCTAACGGCAAGTATATCGCCCCGCAGATGATTGAGTCGAAACTGTTGGTAGATAAATATATTGACCAGATTGCCATCATTGCCGACCAGCGTAAGTTTGTGTCAGCCCTGATCATCCCCGTCTATTCGTTACTGGAGGAGTACGCCCGCGAGCATCATATCCCGTTTGAGAGCCGCGAACAACTCTGTGCCGACAAACGGATCTACGACATGATGAAAGAGCGCATCGACACCCTGCAGCAGCAACTGGCGCATTATGAGCAGATCAAACGCTTCACCCTGTTGCCTCATCACTTCTCGATGGAGAAGGGCGAACTCACCAACACGCTGAAGATCAAGCGTCGTGTGCTCAACGAGAACTACAAGAAAGAGATCGACGCGATGTACGCTGATTAATCAGCAAGCATTTGGCGGTTTCAATTAAATGTTGTACCTTTGCAGTCATGATTACACAAGACCAACTGAAAGATATCTTAGAGCGAGCAGATGCGCTGCATCGCTACCTCGAAATAGACAAGAAAAAGATGGAGTTCGAAGAGGAGGATCTTCGCACTCAGGCACCTGACTTCTGGGACGATCGTAAGCGTGCCGAAGAACAGATGAAGAAAGTCAAGGGCATCAAGAAATGGCTCGATGACTATAAAGAGGTGCGCACCCTTGCCGACGAACTACAACTGGCCTTCGACTTCTTCAAGGACGAGATGGTCACTGAGGAGGAGGTCGACGACACCTATGCCAAGGCCCTCAAGGCCATTGAGGACCTGGAGTTGAGGAATATGCTCCGTCAGAAGGAAGACCCGATGGAGGCGGTGCTGAAGATCAACTCCGGTGCCGGTGGCACGGAGGCGCAGGACTGGGCTTCGATGCTGATGCGTATGTATATGCGCTGGGCAGAGGCTCACGGCTATAAGATCACCATCTCGAACCTGCTTGACGGCGATGAAGCCGGTATCAAGAGCGTGACGATGCAGATAGAGGGTGGCGAGTATGCCTACGGCTATCTGAAGAGTGAGAATGGTGTACACCGTCTCGTGCGCGTGTCGCCCTTCAATGCACAAGGCAAGCGTATGACTTCCTTCGCTTCCGTATTCGTCTCACCGCTGGTTGACGACACCATCGAGGTGTATGTCGACCCCGCCAAACTGTCATGGGACACCTTCCGCAGTTCAGGTGCCGGTGGACAGAACGTCAACAAGGTGGAGTCGGGCGTGCGCCTGCGCTACTGGTATACCGACCCTGATACGGGTGAGGAAGAGGAAATCCTGATTGAGAATACCGAGACCCGCGACCAGCCGAAGAACAAGGAGCGCGCGATGACCCTGCTGAAGTCACAACTCTACGACCGAGCCATGAAGAAGCGCTTAGAGGCCCAGGCCAAAATTGAGGCTGGGAAGAAGAAGATCGAATGGGGTTCACAGATACGCAGTTATGTCTTTGACGACCGCCGCGTGAAGGATCACCGCACCAATTACCAGACCACTGACGTGGATGCTGTGATGAACGGAAAGATTGACGACTTCATCAAGGCCTATCTGATGGAGTTCCCCGTGAACGACGAAGAAAATTGATAATCAAACTTAAACAATAAAACATTACTAATTATGGCACAAATCGCAAAAGCATCAAAGTCTACTGAGAAAAAGGTGGCTTATCAGAAGAAAGTAGAGGACAAAGGAAAGAAAGTCGTTAATTGGATTTTCGGCGTACTGATTCTGCTCGCCCTCACATTCGTGGTCTATTCCGTCTTTATTGTTTCCTAATGAGCGGACTGGAGATCGAACGAAAGTTTCTGGTAAAAGACGGGCGCTACAAGGAACAGGCTTATGCCAGTAGTCGCATCCGTCAAGGTTATATCTGCAACGGTCACGGTCGCACCATACGCGTGCGCATCCGTGACGCGCGCGGATACCTTACTATTAAAGGTCCCTCCAAGAACGGTGGACTGAGCCGTTATGAGTTTGAAAAGGAGATTACGCTCGACGAGGCCGAGCACCTGATGGAACTCTGCGAACCAGGCTTTATTGATAAGACACGTTATCTTGTGAAAAGCGGGAAACACACCTTCGAGGTGGATGAGTTCTATGGCGAGAACGAAGGTCTTGTGATAGCCGAAGTGGAACTTGGCTCAGAAGACGAGCCCTATGAAAAACCCGATTTCATCGGTCAGGAAGTCACTGGCGACAAGCGATACTATAATTCTCACTTGCGCGTCAACCCCTTCTCGCTTTGGAAGTGATAATAGGCGATTGTACCTATTAGTCCGATGATGCCTGCCAATGTGACACCAGTTGAATTGGCCTCAAAGTCGAGCCAGTCACCATTGCGCGTGGTGGTGCAGTAAGCCTGCATCAGTTCCAGTACACCGCCCATAATGACAGGCATCAGCCAGGCCCAACAGAAGAGTTTCTTATAATCCGGCGACCTGTGTTTCCGGACGTATTCCAGCCAGATTACCAGACAGGTACCACCGTACATGATGAAGTGCGCCCATTTGTCGATGAACTTCACATCATCGAGCGGTGTCTCAGGGAAGAATGGCAGTAGTGAGAGTATCCAGATCAGCGTGATACATGTCACAGAAAAGGGATATTTCTTGATAAAATGAAAGGGAAAACGCATCATAACCTCTATTTTTGGTGCAAAATTAAGAAATAATTCACAATTAATTTGTATTTTTGCAGCGAAAATATGAAAAGTGTGCATATGGCTAAACTGGAAAGAGCGAGTTTCGGAAGCAAACTTGGCGTCATTCTGGCGACTGCAGGTTCCGCTGTGGGACTGGGTAACGTGTGGCGTTTCCCCTATATGGCAGGTCAGAACGGAGGGGCCGTTTTCATTATCATCTACGTCATCTGCGTGTTATTGCTGGGCATCCCCTGCATGATCAGCGAGTTCATCATCGGCCGTCATGCCCAGTCGAATACGGCACGTGCCTATATGAAGGTGGGCGGTCGAAATCCCCTGTCGTATATCGGTTATATGAGCGTGTTGACCGGATTCCTGATCACGGGTTACTATGCGGTGGTGTCAGGCTGGTGCCTGCAATATATCTGGGCCTCAGCAATCGGTCATCTCGACGGGGGCAACCCTGAGTTCTTCAAGACCTACTTCGTTGAGTTCTCACAAGACCCGGTGAAACCTATCTTCTGGACGTTCCTCATGCTGCTGGCCACCTATCTGATTATCGAGCATGGCGTACGCGACGGTATCGAACGGGCCTCGAAGATCTTCATGCCCGTGCTGTTCATCCTGCTGCTGATTATCGTTGTGGCCTCGTGCATGCTCCCCAACGCCTCACAGGGCATCGAGTTCCTTTTCAAGCCCGACAAGTCGATGATCAACAGCGACGTGTTCTTAGGGGCCCTGGGACAGTCATTCTATTCGCTGAGCATCGCCATGGGCTGTATCTGCACCTATGCCAGTTACTTCTCGAAGCATACGAACCTCACTTCTTCGGCCGTACAGATCGGTATCATCGACTCCTTCGTAGCCATTCTGGCAGGCTTGATGATCTTCCCGGCCGCCTTCTCGGTGGGTGTCAATCCCGACAGCGGTCCCTCGCTGATCTTCATCACCCTGCCGAATGTGTTCCAGCAGGCCTTTGGCAGCATGCCGATGGTGGGCTACCTCATCTCCATCCTGTTCTATCTGCTCCTGTCGCTGGCCGCCCTCACCTCCCTGATTTCCCTTCATGAGGTGAGCACCTCCTTCTTCCACGAGGAGTTCCGCATCACCCGTAAGGCCGCAGCCGTCATCGTCACGGCTTCCTGCTGTTTGATGGGTATCATCTGTTCCCTCTCACTGGGACCCACGGGTACCACACTGCACTTCTTCGAGAAACCGCTGTTCGATATCTTCGACTTCGTGACAGGACAGATCTTCCTACCGATTGTAGGTTTCCTAACCTGTATCCTGATTGGCTGGTTCGTACCTCACAAACTGGTACACGACGAGTTTACCAATTGCGGCACCCTGCGTGTCGGCCGCTATTTCCACCTCTATCTGTTCCTGGTGAAGTATGTCTGTCCGCTGTGCATCCTGTTTATCTTCCTGCACCAGTTGGGACTGCTCTAAAATATTGTGACCATCATGACGGAGCGCGGTAATTTCGGTAGCAGGTTAGGCATTGTGCTGGCAACGGCAGGTTCGGCCGTAGGCTTGGGTAATGTGTGGCGTTTCCCATACATGACCGGGCAGAACGGCGGTGCTGCCTTCATCATCATCTATCTGGTGTGTATTCTCATGCTTGGCATCCCCGGCATGGTGAGCGAGTTTATCGTGGGGCGTCATTCACAGACGAATGCCGCCCGTGCCTATGCCTCCTTCTCACGTGGTAAGGCATGGGGACTCGTCGGCATCTTAGGCATCATCACCTCGACCATCATCCTGGGCTTCTATGCCGTGGTGGCTGGCTGGTGCCTGCACTATCTGGGAGCCTCAACGATAGGACACCTGAAGGGCGACACCAGTTATGTGCAGAACTATTTCCTGACCTTCTCCAGCGATCCCGTGAAGCCTGCCGCCTTGGGCGTGGCTTTCATCCTGATCACGCATTTCATTATTGTACGAGGAGTGCACAATGGTATCGAACGGGCCTCGAAACTGCTGATGCCGTTGCTTTTCATCCTGTTGCTCATCATCGTGATTGCCTCCTGTTCGTTGCCTGGGGCATCCAGGGGCATCGAGTTCCTGCTGAAGCCCGACTTTACGAAAGTCAGTCCCAAGATGTTTCTCGAGGCCTTAGGACAGGCGTTCTTCTCCTTGAGTCTCGGCACAGCCTGTCTCTGTACCTATGCCAGTTACTTCACCCGCCATACCAGACTCCTACATTCGGCCACCCAGATCGCACTCATTGATTTCATGATCGCCCTGATGTCAGGCCTGATGATCTTCCCGGCGGCTTTCTCCGTAGGCGTACAGCCCGACAGTGGTCCGTCGCTCATCTTCATCACCCTGCCCAACGTGTTCCAGCAGGCATTCAGTTTCATGCCCGTGCTGGGTTATGTCATCTCCATCCTGTTCTACGCCCTGCTCGTCTTCGCGGCCCTCACCTCAACCATCTCTATGCACGAGATTGGTACAGCCTTCTTCCACGAAGAATTGCACATCAACCGTTCGAAGGCCGCCTGGGTGTTGACCATTGTGTGCAGTGTGATAGCCATCTTCTGCTCCTTGTCTGTGGGAAAGTCCGACATCCAGGTATTTGGCAGGTCCTTGATGGATTTCTGCGATTACCTCACGGCTCAGATCATGCTGCCTGCCGGTGCCATGCTGACGAGCATCCTCGTGGGATGGTTCGCCTCGAAGAAGATGGTCCGCGAGGAGTTTACGAACTGGGAAACCGCCAATAACAAATCGCTGTTCAGTTTCTATCTGTTCTGCATCCGATATATCGTACCCATCTGCATCCTACTGATTCTCATGCATCAGTTCGGGGTGATCTAAACACCTGATGCCATGGGGTTTCTAAAGGAATTCTTTTATCTGAGAAAATCAGACCGTAAGGTGATTCTCACGCTGCTCTGCGTGATTGTGGTTGCCTTGGGTGTCATCTTCCTGACCGGTGGTAACGACACATCAAACGCGTTGACGCCAGCCGACACCCTTCAGAAAGAGACCCGACGCGACACCTTCCAACATCGGCCCTACCGTGAGCATCAGAAAACGGTCTATGTCCGCACGAAGGTCATCTATCGCGATACGGCCTATCATCGGGGCAAGGCCCTGAGCGAGGCCGAATACGATTCTGTGAAAGCCCACTATCAGGTAAAGATCAAGGCCGGTGAGCATGTGGTACTGAATACTGCCGACACCACGGCCTTGAAGACGGTGCCCGGCATCGGTCCCTATTTTGCCCGAAAGGTGATGGAATATGGTCAGCGTCTGGGCGGCTATGTCAGCGTCGACCAACTCGATGAAATCGAAGGATTTCCCCTCGATGCCAAGGATTATCTGGTTATTGAGCATGCCACACCCCGCAGACTCAATGTCAACACCCTCTCGCTCAACGAACTCCGTCGGCACCCTTACCTGAATTTCTATCAGGCCAAAGCCATTACCGACTACCGTCGCCTGCATGGTCCTCTCCGCTCCCTGAGTGACCTGCGCCTCTCGAAAGACTTCCCGCCGGAAGCCATCAAGCGACTGGAGCCCTACGTTGAATTTTGAATAATAGTTAATAAATCATCACGAATGTTGAAGATACGAAGATTTTTCGTATTTTTGCAGAAGAAACTAAAACCAAAGGAAATATGTGTGAGTCATTATTGTTATTTGGAATTGGAATGCAAGAGATACTCGTTATCGCATTGATTATCCTGCTGCTGTTCGGCGGCAAGAAGATTCCTGAATTGATGAAGGGCCTCGGCAAGGGCGTGAAGAGTTTCAAGGAGGGGATGAATGAGGTGACGGATCTCACAAAAGACGAGAAGGAAGAGAAAAAGGATGAGTGATAGCGCGCCCATGACCTTCTGGGATCACCTCGACGAACTTCGTTCGGTGATCATCAGGACACTGGTCGTGACGGTGGTGGCTGCCGCAGTGGCCTTTTGCCTGAAGGATCAGTTGTTTGAGGTTGTATTGGCACCGCGTACCAGCGATTTCATCA
>Ga0265301_10002226_pt1 | contig 22991 bp, 15 predicted proteins | sample AusTroGonzalo_MG_2_FD_193488 | JGI IMG/M metagenome (GOLD analysis project Ga0265301, IMG submission 193488) | Bovine rumen microbial communities from tropical cattle in Woodstock, Queensland, Australia - Gonzalo_04 | ecosystem: Host-associated > Mammals > Digestive system > Stomach > Rumen ... | reverse complement strand
TATACCACTGCAGTCGGGCAGCAATGAAGTACTGAAGATCATGGGACGCCGATATACACGCGAACTGTTTGCCGAACGTGTGGCGCATATCAAAGCCGTGATGCCGAATGCGTTCATCGGCGTGGATTGTATGGTAGGTGTACGCGGAGAAACGGAGCAGTATTGGGCAGATTATGTCGATTTCATCGAGTCTCTGCCGGTATCGCAGTTGCATGTATTCACCTACTCGGAGCGCGCCAACACACGCATGTTAGAGATGGATTTGCTCGTAGTGCCGCAGAAAGAACGCGAGCGTCGCAGTCAACAGTTGCATGCCATCAGTGCCCGCAAAACGGAACAGTTTTACCGCGAGCACGCAGGCGAAGAAGCCACGGTGCTATGGGAAGGAAGTCAAAAGGTAGCCGCCAACGGTGAACGGTTTATGTACGGCTTTACGGAAAATTACATTAAGGTATCCTGTCCGTACGACCGAACAAAGATCAACACCTTCGAGCGAATCGTTATTCCGGTAATGGCTTAGAAATCTTTCGGAGTTCGTCCGCAGAGCTGGAAGAACGGACAATACGACGGACATTTATCTTCCTCACATTGTGGGAATTTCGTAGCCGTTAGTAATTGTTTCGCCGCTTCGGTTAATTGGGTTAAGAACGTTTCCTGCAACGAACGATAATCATTCACCGGCTGGTCCTCGATAGACAAGGTAGTATCCATTTCGGTCAATTTATGTCGGCAGAAATAGAGGTTCGGTTCAATCGGTCGTCGAGCCTCTTGGTCTCCCAGCACCGCGTGTGAATAAATGAGCGTCTGACGGACATAATTCTTCTCTTCGCTCGTCATCAGTTCCTCCCATTTGGACGACATTTTCTTGGCGTGCGTTTGGTCTGAATACGAACCGGATTTATAATCGATGATGCGAAGCGTCTCTTGCCCGGCAGGGCCAAATAGATCCAATCGGTCAATGATGCCTCCGGACAGAATAGTCCCTACTTCGTCAATCGATATCGGGAACGTGTATTCGGATTCCAAGCGATAGATACGCAGGCCTGTTTTGGCATCCTCTCGGTCACGTTCCAGAATATGTTTCACCGCTTCGAGAATAACTATATTCTCCCCTACGTGATGGTCCGGCACATAATGGTCCGGTTCATTCGGATGGTCCTTCAGCCACAGGTCATTCATCGCTCCGTACGCCGCCTCTAAGGCTTTCTGCAGACGTGTGTCATCGGTGCGCATCGCTTCAATGGCTTCGGGCGAAACATGAGTCGGTTGGCTCGATTTACACGGAATAAAATGCGTGTAAATATACTCCATCGCGTGATGGATGAACGAACCCATCGTATTGGGTTCAAAGAGTGTATCTTCTTTTTCCTGCGGACGCAAACCCAGTATATACTGCAGATAGAAGGACCGCGGACAACCAATATAGGTATTAAGGGCACTGGGCGAGAGGCGATAGGGATAACCGGACTCGCGCAGCAGCACGCCCGTCGCATTGGGATGCAAAAGCGAGAGCAAGGAAGGTAGTTGTTTCTCTTCATCAAAAAGCGAAGAGGAGACTACGATACTATGTTCCTGCAGTTGCCCTTTGGTCACGATGAAATCGGGCGAAACTAACATTTGCATGATGAATCGCGACATGCCTTTCCCACCTTCTGCCGTCTCGGCAGACGCAAACAGTATCGTGGCGTGTCCGGCGCGGCTCAGTAAGCGAAAGAAATTATACGCATAGACGGTGGCTCGTTCGTCCGGCGTCTGCATATGGTAGGTTTTGCGCAGATAATACGGAATAAAACTACTATCCGGCAGTCGCTGTGGTACGACACCTTCTTCTACATTGAGCAGTAAGAGTCTGTCAAAATCCAATAATCGCGTCTCAAGCACACCCATCACTTGGATATCCGTCACGGGTTCGCCGTGGAATGGCATGGTTACACTCTCCATTGTTCGCCGCATGAGCAGCCGCAGTAACTTAAGAGTAAACGGCACATTACCAATTCCTTGTGCAATGAGCAACCGCATCTGGTTGGCTATCTTACGGACCTGATAGGCCGATTCAAGTAACAGTAGTTCTTGCCAGGTGAGGGCCGGAGATTCCGGAGTTTCCGGAGATATCGGTTTTTCTGGGAAAAGGGCCGCTAAGAGTTCGTCGATGATTTCCGGCGAGACTATATCTTCGGCTTTACCGCGGGCTTTATCGCTCAACCAACAAAGAGCGTCGGCATAGATTTGGGTATTACGGAGCGGAAAACCTTTGGTTATATTAATGGGTTCGGGTTGTTCTTCGTTCGGCAAAGTGATAGCCGGCAAAGCATAAATAACCGGTTCGAGCATGGTCTCGTCACAGATGACGATACCTACTTTCTCTCCTTTCGATTGATAGTTCTCCAGCAACCAACGATGGACATATTGCGCCTGCGCTTCTTTAGAGATACAAGAAAGCACGGTTACTGCTTTCGGCTCTTGGCTCTTGGTTCTTGGCTCTTGGCTCTCGTCTCCCAATATCGCTGCATTCTTCTGCGCAAAAGAGAACGCTTTCGTGTTCGTTTTGAAATCGGGCATAAAGTCCCAATAGAACCGCGCCTGACCTGCCTCTTGAAGGAGTTTCATCAGTTCCAGTTCCACCGGCAGTAAGTAATTGAAGCCCACGAAGATATAGGTTCTACCAGCTATCTTAGATTGGATGGATTCGCTCTGCCATTGTTCAATCACGGCCCGCTGTCGCATGCCTGGATAGCCTTTCTGCTCAGCCGCTAACTCTTCGTGCAAGGCCTGATACAAGGTATATAATTGTTGCCACAGTTGCTCATAATGCTGACGGACGGAGTTTGGGATAACCGTCGCTGAGCCGACAGCCATCAATGACCGCAAACGATCTTCTGTTTCCGGATCTATTTTCCACTGCTCCAATTCGTGCGCCGCAAGCGTATTATCGAAGAACAACGGCACTTCCTCCGCCGGCATAGAAGCATCGATATTCGTAAAATCCGCCAATATCTGCCTTCCCCAGTTGTAAAATATATCCAGGGACATGAGGTCCTCTGATTGCTGATTGCTGATTACTGAATACTGCTTATACAATCGTACAATCGTCATCAGTTCATCTTCTGGATAGAGCGGGCTGAGACTATCCTGCAGTTGCGTGAGGGTCAGTACTTGCGGTGCCCATACAGCTTGGGCCTGTTGGGCTTGCTGCAAACGAAGCATTTCGTCCTTTAAGACGATACCGGCACGGTGAGAGGGTAACACTAAGGTGATACGGTGCAGTTCACGCCAATCGAACGAAGCAATGATAGACTGTGCTGTATGTTTCAAAAAACTATCCATAGATCTCTCTCAATTGGTTTTGGCGCGCGAACCATAAATAGCCGCGTACGCGTGTGTAACCCATTTGCTGCAGGGCAGACATATACTGTTTGACTTGATCGATATAACTATTCTCCCATATACCGAACTTATAATCCAGCACGATGGCTTCGTTCGTTTCGGGATTTATCATCACGCGGTCCGGTCGCAGTTCTCGATGGTCGAGGAAAATGGGTTCCTCCAGATGCAACTGCCAGGGCGCCGTGAACCAATCTCGCATCTGTTCGTTGCCGTTCCATGCCGATGAAATCAAGGCTTTTAGCGTTTCACGTTGTTCGTCGTCTCGAATAGTGCCGCTGCTTTGGAACATATCAAGGACGGCTTCTAACTCATCCGCTTTGCGGATATGGGCAAAGATCTCGTGGCATAGTGTTCCTTCATCCATCCGTGCGACGCGACGATACGCTTCTTCGCCGTAATCGGTATAGAGCGCACCTTCTTGCGACTGCACGAACCGCACTTGGTCACTACTGCTCCATACCTCTGCGTATGAGGCCTGTGTACCTTTGAAAGAGAAAGGATCGGAGGATTGGTGATTGGTGATTAGTGATTGGCGATTTTTGATAACCGGTTCACCGACCACGTATTCGGCATAAGGCGTACCATCCGCCGTGGTGGGTAGGTTCTCTTCCAAGATTTGTCCGTTCAAGCCGAGGAAATCTAACAGATATAATCCTACATGATGGCAAGCCCCGAGCGTACCTTTGCTTGTCACAGGAAAGTCTGCGGATATATAGAGGTTGTCCTCAGCACGCGTTAAGGCCACGTAGAGCATATTGAGGTTGTCAATGCGCATGTTCTCGTGCTCCTCTGCGTATTCGTTTGCGTAGGCGGAGGCGGCCATCTCAGGACCGTCTGAGATAGGTACGTAATCGTTAGAACGCTCGATTCCATCGGTTCTCTGGCACCAAATCTTCTCGGCATGACGACCTGCCTCTTGAGTCCAGTTGCAGAAGGGCACAAAGAGCGTTTGTGCTTGCAGACCTTTGCTGGCGTGAACTGTTAATATACGGATGGCATCTGTCGCGGAGGCAGGAATAGGTTTGGCGTGCATGGTATCGTCCCAATAAAGCAGAAAATCTTCAACATGACTACCATATGCACTGACGTAAGCCCGTGTGCGGTCTAAGAGGTTATTGATATACGCCGTTTCCGTGCCGGTGTACTGTCCGTTTTCGTCACAAAGCAGGCTCTTAATTAGTTCGCAGACTAACTCATACAACGGCAAACGTGCCAAATCCGCTTGGCGGCTTTCCAAGGCCGCTTTTCTATCTTCTCCTACGGTCCATTCAATATATTGCGCCTCCACGGCATCGCCTGTTGTAATGAACCGTAGCGCCGCGATGATTACCTTCACCGCCTCACTGGCCTCCAGCAGAAAACTATCTGCGGAAACGATATGCGTTTGCGATAAATGCGGATAAGTAGGTGCTTGTTCTACAAAGAGGTCGGTTATATAGGCTGCTTCTTTTTTCTCGCGCACAAGAATCATCATTTGCGAGGCTTGCGCGCCGCGTGAGAGCAAGTCCTCCATTGCATAGAACATATCCAGTACGATGGATTCTTTGGCCGGTTTGCGGAAAGCCCGAAAACGTACGAATCCACCGGACTTTTTATCCGCCTGGTAGAATTGGTTCAAGGCCTCGGGAGAGAAGCCCTCGTCGTAAATATTGGAGATTGGAGACTGGAGATTGGAGATTGCTCTAAAGAGCGAGAGGTTGAAGTTGACTACCTGTTCACTACTACGGTAATTGCGCGTCAGTTGCGGGAATTGTTGGTTTAGCAAAGGTCCGTAATAGGCGTCCTTTTCCAGCGAGGCCATTATATGCCAATCACCATTTCGCCAACGATAGATCGACTGCTTAATGTCCCCCACAATGAGCAGCGTGTGCCCTTCGCCCGCTAACACATCGCGCAGCAATTTATCAATCACGCTCCATTGTAGGAGGCTGGTGTCCTGGAACTCATCAATGAGAATATGCCGGTATCTGATGCCTGCTTTCTCTAATATAAAATCCGCATCGCCTTCCATGAGCGCGTTGCTGAGGGTGTTGGCGGTTTTGGCCAGCAGGGCACTGTTCGCTTCGGCTAAGTTTCGCTGAATAAGAGTTTGCAACGAACCCATCAATTGCATGTCACGGCTGAAACGAATGGTCAATTGGGCGGTGTTATAGGCGCGGCGGAACTGACGAGCGATAGTGGTCAATTGTACGATGGAATCGACCGTTTCTGCCTCTAATTTGGTCCATTTACCGGCCTGTGCGTTCTCTAATTGACTGTCCGTCAGTCCGCGAAAACGGTCTTCAGCCTTGACGGAAGAGGGTTCATCGAGACTACGGCGGATATTTTCTATCGCTGAAGCCACAGCTTTGCCGTTCGTAGGCGTCAGATCCGCTCCTTCCAGACGCTTTAATAACGCACGCATCTGTTGTACCTCTTCGGCTTCCGCCAGGCGCGCTTCAATACTAGCGCGCGTACGGGCGATGCTATCCGCATCAAAATCTATGAGCCCTTTTGCATCCAAAATCTGCACGGACTCGTTATAGAGCTCTTTTGCCATTGAGAAGAGACTCTGCCGCACATCCCAATAGGAATCATTATCCAAGCGGAAATGCATGTATTCCTCCAAAATCTGCCGATCAGAGGGCATCATATCGGTTGTCAATAACTGGTCCACCGCTTGGCGGATAATGGGGTCGATATCTAATTCCGTGTTCAGGCCGCAACTCATGTTTAGCACACCCGCCAAACCGCTTAGGAGCGTTTGCAAGAACGAGTCGATGGTCTGTACCTGCACATTGTCGTAATCGAGCAACATTGCTCGGAAGCACTCCCCTGCTCTGCGCCGAAGCGTTTCGTCGGAATCCTGATTCCTGATCATAAACTCCTTCGCCCGCTCGAGGAACGCATCCTCGCCGCCGTTCGCGATGCCATACAGATAGCCTAAGATGCGTTCGCTCATCTCCGCGGTGGCCTTATTGGTAAACGTGATGGCGAGAATCGAACGATAATCTTCGCCCGACAGCAACAAGCCCACATAATACGCCGCTAAGGTAAAGGTCTTACCCGTTCCTGCAGATGCTCGGCAGATATTAAGCGGATGATGAATATCTATCAGTGAATTGGACATGTTTTAATCTTTGCGGCTGCAAAGATAAAAAAAAAAAAGCACATACGCAAATAAAAATTAGTGAGCAAAAAGTATATATATACTATGTATATATATAGTAAATATGCTATTTTGTGCAAAAAAGGTCTGTTATCCTATGGGTATCCTATGGTTATCCTATGGGTATCCTATGGTATAGTCTCGTTATAGGTAGGTTAAAGTCTCGTTAAAGTTTCGTAAACGACTCAACAAGGCAGCCCTCGAACAATTATTTTTTTATGAAAAATCATAAAAATCTTGCATATATCAAAAATTTGTTGTAATTTTGTGCGGTAATTTGAATATTGAATAATTCACACAGTTAACACAAAGAATAATAGACAGCATAAATGGAACGAAAAGTACGTGTTCGTTTTGCGCCGAGTCCGACAGGCGCACTTCATATCGGCGGTGTACGCACAGCCTTGTATAATTATCTTTTTGCCCGTCAACACGGCGGCGATATGTTACTTCGTATCGAAGATACGGATAGCACGCGTTTTGTGCCCGGTGCAGAGGAATATATTCTGGAAGCTCTGGATTGGTTAGGGATAGGTATAGACGAAGGCTTGCGCATGAATAACGGTAAGATTGAAGCGGTGGGAAAGCATGGACCGTACCGGCAGAGTGAGCGCAGGGAGATTTATCATCAGTATGTGAAACAGTTGCTGGCCAGCGGTCATGCGTATATCGCATTTGATACTCCGGCCGAATTGGAGGCTAAGCGTGCGGAGATACCTAATTTCCAGTATGATGCGCGCACACGTGAGCAAATGCGCAATTCGTTGACACTCCCGAAAGAAGAGGTAGAGCAACTGATTGCGAACGGCGAGCAGTATGTAGTTCGATTCAAAGTGGAGCCGAACGAGGATGTGCACGTACATGATTTGATTCGCGGCGAGGTAGTGATTAACTCGAATATATTGGACGATAAGGTGCTTTATAAATCGGCTGACGACCTGCCTACGTACCATTTGGCCAATATCGTTGATGACCATTTGATGGAGATTAGTCATGTGATCCGCGGCGAGGAATGGTTGCCTTCTGCTCCACTCCACGTGTTGCTGTACCGCGCTTTCGGATGGCAAGACACGATGCCGGAGTTCGCTCATCTACCTCTGCTGCTCAAACCTGACGGCAACGGTAAGTTGAGTAAGCGTGACGGCGACCGTCTTGGTTTTCCGGTGTTCCCGCTGGAGTTCCACAACGAGAAAGACGGTACTGTGAGCAGCGGTTATCGCGAAAGCGGTTATCTGCCTGAGGCGGTGATCAATTTCCTGGCATTATTGGGATGGCACGGAAGCGGCGATAAGGAGTTGTACACGATGGAGGAGTTGATTCAAGACTTTTCGCTGGACCGCGTATCCAAATCGGGCGCTAAGTTCGATTACGAGAAGGGCAAATGGTTCAACCATCAGTACTTGCAGATGAAGTCGAACGAGGAGTTAGCGCAGATGTTCTTGCCTACACTTGTCGCAAATGGCATTGAGAATCCAGATATAAAGATGGTTGCTGCTGTTATCGGATTAACGAAAGATAGAGTTAATTTTGTTCCGGAACTGTGGGAACAAACGAACTTCTTCTTTGTAGCCCCGACGGAGTACGAAGAGAAATCGCTCAAGAAGCGCTGGAAAGAGGATTCGCCGCGGCATATGCAGGAGTTATTGGAGCTACTGGAAGGTATTTCTTCGTGGGATGCAGAGACTTTGGACGGCATTGTGATGAGTTGGATAGCCGAAAAAGAGTATGGCGTAGGTATTGTGATGAACGCGTTCCGTATCTGCTTGGTAGGCGCTGCACGCGGTCCGCATATTTGGGCAATTACCGATATTTTGGGAAAAGAAGAGACACTTAAGCGCGTTCGCACAGCTTTAGTGAACATACATGAATAGTTTATGCAACGAGAGTTTATATTGATTAACATCATTGGCTTTGATAAGCCGGGTGTTACCGCCGCAGTAACGGAGGTGTTAGGCAAATACGGCGCCTTCGTGCAAGATATCGGTCAGTCGAACTTGCATCATCAGTTGAATCTGAGTATATTGATTCGCGTGGATGACGCTTCGACGAGCGGTGAGATGATTAAAGAAGTGCTGTTCTGCTGCAGCCGATTGGAGATGATTGTGCGTTTCACGCCGCTGAGCGAAGAAGAATATGCAGCATGGGTGGGACGTCAAGAACAAGAAAGGTATGTAGTAACCTTATTAGCGCGAGAACTGAATGCTCGGCATATAGCGCGTGTAACGGCTTTGCTGGCCGGACGACAGTTGAATATCGATAATATCTTGCGACTGAGCGACCGTCCGAAAGTGGATGTGCCCGTGGAGGAACGGCACAGTTGTGTGGAGTTCTCGCTGCGCGGTAACCTACCCGACCGCGAGGCGCTGCAACGCGAATTGATGGAAGTGTCCCGCGAAGAAGGTATCGATATATCGTTCCAACGCGATGATATGTACCGCCGAAACAGACGGTTGATTTGCGTGGATATGGACTCTACCTTCATCCAAACGGAAGTGATTGATGAGTTGGCGGAGCGTGCCGGCGTAGGCGATCAAGTGAAGGCGATCACGCTATCGGCGATGCGCGGAGAGATTGATTTTAAGGAGAGTTTCACTCGTCGCGTGGCCTTGCTAAAAGGCTTGGATGTCAGTGCCAAACAAGATATTATCGATCATCTGCCTATTACCGAAGGGGCAGACCGTCTGTTCGGTATATTGAAACGCTGCGGATTTAAGATTGCTATTCTGTCCGGCGGGTTCACGTTCGTCGGTAAGTACCTGCAGCAACGGTTCGGCGTTGATTACGTGTACGCCAACGAATTGGAGGAACAAGACGGAAAGTTCACCGGTAGGTATTTAGGCGAGGTCGTAGACGCTAAACGGAAGGCGGAATTGCTGGAACTGATTGCGCAAGTAGAGCATATTGACTTGGCACAAGTGATTGCCGTAGGCGATGGTGCCAATGACTTGAACATGATTGGCAAAGCCGGTTTGGGTATCGCTTTCCACGCCAAACCAAAGGTGAAAGAGAGCGCACAGCAATCGATTTCCACTATGGGATTGGACGGAATATTGTATTTCTTAGGATTTAAAGACGCATTCTTAAAATAATATGGCATTTTTCGGATTATTTGGAAAAGACAAGAAAGAGACACTGGATAAGGGCTTAGAGAAAAGTAAAGAGTCCGTATTAGCGAAGATTGGTCGTGCAATAGCCGGCAAGTCCACCATCGATGATGATGTGTTGGATAATCTGGAAGAAGCGCTGATCACTTCGGACGTTGGTGTGGAAACCACACTCCGTATTATCGAGCGCGTACAAGAACGTGTGAAGCGCGATAAGTACGTAGGAACGGAGGAGTTGAACACCTTATTGGTGGATGAGATTGCATCACTGCTGCAGGAGAATAACGTGGAGGATGTATTAGATTTCTCAGCACCGCTGCCGGCTAAACCGTACGTGGTGATGGTAGTGGGCGTGAACGGCGTAGGTAAGACAACCACTATCGGTAAGTTGGCGTACCAATACAAGCAAGCAGGTAAGAAAGTGTACCTCGGCGCCGCTGATACGTTCCGTGCCGCAGCCGTAGAGCAATTGTGTATATGGGGTGAGCGTGTCGGTGTGCCTGTTATTAAGCAACAACAGGGTTCAGACCCTGCGTCAGTGGCGTTTGATACGCTGCAGAGCGCGAAAGCGAACGATGCCGATATCGTACTGATCGACACCGCCGGGCGTCTGCATAACAAGGTCAACCTGATGAACGAGTTGACTAAGATCAAGAACGTGATGCAAAAAGTAGTGCCGGACGCACCACATGATGTAATGCTGGTTTTGGACGGTAGTACAGGTCAGAATGCGTTTGAGCAAGCCCGTCAGTTCACTGCCGCGACACAAGTCAGTTCGCTGGCAATTACTAAGTTAGACGGTACAGCTAAAGGCGGCGTGGTGATTGGTATCAGCGACCAGTTCAAGATTCCGGTGAAATATATCGGCTTAGGCGAACAAATGACTGATTTGCAGTGCTTTAACCGGGAAGAGTTCGTAAAATCGCTGCTTGGATCAATGAATAGTTAATAATTAATAATGAATATCTAAATACTATGGAACAGAAATTTCGTATAGAAAGCGATCTGTTAGGCGAGTTACAGGTGCCGGCAGAAGCGTATTACGGCGTGCAGACACAACGTGGTATCAATAACTACAAGGTGTCGAACCTGAAGATGTCGGATTTTCCGGAGTACATCATTGCAATGGCGTATATTAAGTTAGCGGCCGTAGAGGCGAACCATGAGTTAGGTGTCATCAACGATGAGATTCATGCGGCTATCGCACAGGCGTGCCGCGAGATTATTGACGGTAAAATGCATGATCAGTTCCCCACCGATATGGTACAAGGCGGTGCCGGAACGACGGTGAACATGAACGCCAATGAGGTGATTGCTAACCGTGCGTTGGAGATCATGGGACATAAGCGCGGAGAGTACCAGTACTGCTCGCCGAACGACCATGTTAACTGCGCACAGAGCACCAATGACGCCTACCCTTCCGCCTTCCGTTATGCGTTCATTCGCATGAACCGCGGGCTCGAAGAGGAGTTAAAACGACTGATTGCTTCTCTTCGCAAGAAAGGAGACGAGTTCAATGATTCGATTAAGATGGGTCGTACGCAATTGCAGGACGCTGTGCCGATGACGAGCGGACAGGAGTTTCACGCGTTTGCCAATAACCTGGAGGAAGAGGTGGCAAACCTGGAGCGCAACGTGCGGTTACTGTATGAGATTAACATGGGCGGTACAGCAATTGGTACGGGTCTGAATGCCGTAGCAGGTTATGCGGAGTTATGCACGCAGAAGATGTGTGAGTTGACCGGCGAACCGTTCCTGAAAGCCAGTGACTTGGTAGAAGCAACGCCTGATACGGGAGCATATGTGAGCTATTCGGCCGCGCTGAAGCGTTTGGCAGTTAAGTTGAGCAAGACATGCAATGACTTGCGTCTGATGGCATCAGGTCCGCGATGCGGTCTGCATGAGATTAACCTACCGCCTATGGCGCCGGGCAGTTCTATCATGCCTGGTAAAGTGAACCCCGTTATTCCGGAGGTCACTAACCAAGTATGCTTTAAGGTGATTGGAAACGATACGGCTGTTTGCTTTGCTGCCGAAGCGGGTCAGTTGCAATTGAACGTGATGGAACCGATTATCACCGAGTGTATCTTTGAGTCAATCACCTGGCTGCGCAATGTAATGAAGATCCTTCGCGAGAAATGTATCGACGGCATCACTATCAACAGAGAGCACAATGCACAAACGGTTAAGCACTCTATTGGTATCGTCACAGCACTGAACCCTGTTATCGGCTATAAGGCATCGACGAAGATTGCTAAAGAGGCATTAGAGACAGGCAAAGGTGTGTACGATTTAGTATTAGAGCACGGACTGCTGAGCAAAGAGCAGTTGGACGAATTGCTTGATCCGGAAAATATGCTCGCAGCGAAATAAAGGTTATAGGTTATAGGTTATCGTAAAAGAAAAAGGAGGTTCAAGACCTCCTTTTCTTGTTATCGGCGAAGCGAACCGCCGGAACTACTGGTACGGGAACCACCGCTGCTTCCTCCGGAGAAGCCTCCGCTGGAGCGTGAAGAGCTACCTGAGTAACCGCCGCTGGAACGGGAAGCGCTGCTAGAGCTTGAGTAACTGCCGGTTGCTCGCGATGAGCTGGCTGAGCTCGAACTACGTTGTGTAGTTGCAGTCGAACGTTGCGTCGTTGCAGTGCTACGTTGCGTCGTTGCGGTCGAGCGTTGCGTCGTTGCGGTACTACGTTGTGCGGTTGCGGACGAACGTTGCGTCGTTGCTGTGCTACGTTGTGCGGTTGCGGACGAACGGTCCATGCGTTGCGAGGTTGCAGTACTACGTTGAACGGTTCCTGTAGAACGTTGAGTGGTTGCTGTAGAGCGATCCAAGCGTTGCGCGGTAGCCGTTTTATCCGAACGCGTTGCCGTAGTAGCCGAACCGCGTTGTGCGGTAGAGATGCTACTGTTGCGATCTAACCGTTGCGCTGTTGCGCCGGAGAGACTGCGGGTCGTAGCGGTAGTGCGGCTACCGTAAGTACGGTTAGCATTAGTAGCTTCCCGAGTGGTAATACCTTGACGATCGGAACCTGCGTTCATCTCTCTGCCAGTACGGTCACCTCTGAAGGCACGGTCTCCTTTGGCAAATGATTCGCGAGTTTGAACGCCTGTTGTATTGCGGATCTCGCGGGCATTGGTTTTGCCTTCATTGCGTTGACTGAACGAACGCTCTGGGTGCGCTGCCGCAAAATCTCTACGTGTTACACCGTTGCGTAACTCCTGATAGCCTGAATGGTAAACTCTGCCGGGACGGAAAGAGCACCAGTGGTGATGATGATGGAACGCATAACAATGATGCCAGTACCAATCATGTGCCCAACAACTATGGGCGTACCACCAATGAGGATATCTATCCCAATACCAAGGACTGTGCCATGCTACCCAGTAAGGACCCCAGAACCAATCGTATATTACCGGTCTGTATACGTAAATAGGTTCGATGATATAATTGGTACCATATACGTACTCATCGCCTATAACCTGAACGGAGACTTGATTTTTCTCATCTTTCTCTACGTAGATAGAAGCCACATCTTGGTAGATATCCTTGGCGAGGATAGCCTGCAAAACGATGAGCCGTTTGTTACCTTCTCCGGTTTCAACAACGCGCAGGTAATCTACTTGTCCATCTCCGTTGAGATCGAGGTTGCAGAACGCGCTGTCCGGATTGTTGAGCATCATCTCGAACTCCTCCAGGTTTTTAGCCTCTGCAAAAAGCTTAGCTACAACCTTCAGATCGAGTCCTTCCGAGATGTCAGAACTGTTGGCAGAAACAGTGATTGTTTCGTCTGCCCATAACGCCGCACTCATGAGCATCAGCGTCATCAGAAGTGTAGTTAATCGTTTCATAATTGTGTTGTTTTAAAAGTTCTTCCTAGGTTATCCTAGGTCGTCCTAGGTCTGCCTATGTTTAATCTCAATCTTCCAAAAACCGTGCCAAAGTGCTTAGACGAGCTTCAAATCGTGATGCATTTTTTCTTTTTTAGTACGCATATAGCGTTCGTTCCAGCGGTTAGGAGCAATCTCAATTGGCACATTCTCAATGATTTCGATGCCGTAAGACTCTAATCCTACGCGTTTGACAGGATTATTGGTCATCAGTCTTAGTTTGAGGGCTCCCATTTCGCGTAGTATTTGTGCGCCCACGCCATAATCGCGCTCGTCTGGTCGGAAACCGAGGTGCACATTGGCTTCGACGGTATCGTCTCCTTCTTCCTGCAACTTGTACGCGCGTATTTTATTCATAAGGCCTATCCCCCGCCCTTCCTGATTCATATAGACGAGGATACCTTTGCCTTCCGCCTCAATCATCTGCATCGCTTTATTGAGTTGTTCGCCACATTCACATCGCTGCGAACCGAATATATCGCCGGTGATACAGCTTGAGTGCACGCGGCATAGAACGGGTTCATCGGGCGACCATGTGCCTTTAGTGAGTACGACGTGTTCCAGTCCGGTGGTCAAGTCGCGGAAAGGTGTCAACATGAACTCGCCGTTAGCGGTGGGGAGAAAGACTGTCTCGCCTCGCTCAATAAGGTTTTTGCCGTTTGCCATTAACCCTTCACCCTTTGCCTCAAACCCTTCACCTTTTCTAAGCCGATAGGCGATGAGGTCTTTGATGGTGATGATCTTGAGGTTGAACTGACGGGCTACTTCTTGTAATTGGGGCATACGCGCCATGGTGCCGTCGGCATTCATGATTTCGATGAGCGCAGCGGCAGGATAAAAACCTGCTAAGCGCGCTAGGTCCACGCCTGCCTCTGTATGTCCTGCCCGTTGGAGTACGCCTCCGGCTTTGGCATAAAGAGGGTTGATATGTCCGGGACGACCGAAGGTTTCTGGCTTGGAAGCAGGGTCTGCCAACGCACGGATGGTTGCTGCTCTGTCTGCTGCCGATACACCGGTAGTGCAGCCTTCCAGTTTATCGACAGTGACCGTAAAAGGTGTGCCGAGCATCGAAGTGTTATTCGCCACTTGGTGCATCAGGTCCAATTCAGCACAGCGCTGCTCAGTGATGGGACAACAAAGCACTCCGCGTCCGTGCTGGAGCATAAAATTGACTTTCTCGGGCGTAATCTTCTCCGCCGCGATGATGAAATCACCTTCGTTCTCGCGGTCCTCATCATCGACTACAATCACAAACTTACCTTGACGAAAATCGTCTAATGCTTCTTCTATTGTATTGATTTTCATATTCTTATGAGTTGTCAGTATTCAGCTTTCAGCCTTCAGGAGCATACTTTTAACGTTTTTAACGCGCTCCAGCGCATTTTTGAGCACTCTTTCCCAAGCCTCAGGATTGAAGAGCGGCGAATCGGTTGCGGCTTTATAGGTAAGGAACACACCTATCGGCAGTAACACAAACGAACTGAGCCACATACCTGCCCAGCAGGGCCATAAGGCTTCACGCGCCATCTTATACCCCGTGTTATCAATGATGTAATAAATAATAAACATCACCACGGAGATGACCACCGGCGCTCCTAATCCTCCCTTTCGGATGATGGCACCGAGGGGGGCACCGATGAAGAAAAAGATCAAACAGGCAAAGGCCAATGTGAACTTACGGTGCAGTTCAATTTCATGCCTACGTATATACCGCTGCGAATCCTGCAGAAGGATAGCGTTATACTCTATCTGGTCGCGATAGACGTGCGCCTTCTCCTCCGCCGTCACAAACACCTGCCGCTGTCTTTGGACCGACAGCGATGCCCAAAGCGAATCGATATTATACTTCGCCCGTTCATCTTTGGTCACTGTTTGAGGTATCTGCACATCCTTGCGTGTCTCGCGTCCGAAATAGCGTTCCTGCAGCAGTTTATCACTCTGTTCGTGACTGCGAGTAATAGCCACTTGTTGCACCGAATCAATCGAATGCACCAACTGCACCACATTCTTACTCACGTGCTGATCCTCCAGAATAGACTCGTCGTAGCGATTAAAATCCGTTGCAAAATCAATGATGATACGCTTATGGGTGAAAGTCTCGCGGCGGTACGGAATATTCTTCGTAGAACCGGTAGCCCGTTGTTGCTTCTGATTGAGATTCTCAAATGACTCGCCTTGTGAGAGGTCTAATAGCAAAAAGCGTTTATCGGCACTGGTGGTCATCCTTCCGGTATCAGCAAGCATCACTTTGGCGTTCTCAAAACCGGCGGAATAATCGTAAATCATCATATTGAGCAATTCTCCTTGAGGTGTTTTCTTTCGCACATAGATATGATAACCGCTTATCTCATCGTAAAACTCGCCCTCCGGTATCTGCAGTTCGGGACTTTTCTGCCGAAGCGAAAAGATGAGAGCCCATAGTTTCATCTGCGATTTAGGAAGCACATTATTGCTGAAATAAAACGCTCCTACGGACAGAATCGCTACGCAAATCGTGAGCGAACGCATGATACGGAATAACGATATGCCTGCCGCCTTCATCGCCGTCAACTCCACTTTTTCCGCCAAGTTACCAAAGCAGATGAGCGAACTGAGCAGTACCGCCAACGGCAACGCTAAAGGGACTACAGAAGCGGTAGCATACAAAAAGAACTCCGCCAACACACTGACACCGATACCTTTGCCGACCAGATCGTTCACATGAATCCACATGAACTGCATCAGCAGAATAAAAATAGCGATAAAGAAGGTAGCCAAGAATAGCCCCAGAAAATTCCGCAGCAGATACGAGTCTATTTTCTTAATTACTCTCAACCTCTAACCTTTCGCCTTCAGCCTTTTAGGTTTTCGCTTACGAAAATAAGCGGCAACAGATCCGCAGCCGAATCGAACACGTACGTTTCCTTATCGCCATAGAGCAGCACTTGCATCTTACCGCCATAACGGTGCTCGGTCTCTAACATCACTTGTCGGCACGCACCACAGGGCGAACCGGGTTCTCCTGTAAAATGTCCGCCTGTAAAACAAGCGATTGCTAACATCTCTACGGGTTGCTCCGGATACTGCGCTCCAGCGGCAAACAAAGCCGTCCGTTCCGCACACAAACCGCTTGGATAAGCAGCGTTCTCTTGGTTACAGCCCGGAATAATCACACCGTTGGCCAACTTAGCCGCGGCACCTACATGGAAATGACTGTAAGGACAGTAACTGTGCTTGATTTGCTCCTTGGCGATGGATACTACCTCACGTTGTTCATCCGACAACTCGTTCCACTGATAGGCACGCATTTTCGTTGTTAAATTGTACTCTTTCATACTATTGATTTGGTTAAATGATTTCTGTTTCGTATAGGTTCACAATCTTTGCGGCTGCAAAGATACAAAAAATTTTGCATATATGCAAGAAAAAAAACAATTATCCCTTCAATTTGCAAATAAAACTTGCATATGTCAGAAAAAAGCAGTACCTTTGCAGCATGAATAGGTATACTTTAGGAAAGATTGTTAAGTTCTTCTTTCATTGGCACTATGATATTCAGGTGACGGGAGAGGAGTTATTGCGGGATCAAAGCGTGCATTTAGTGCTACCAAACCATACGGCGTACATTGACCCGCTGATTCTATTTAGCGAAGAATGGTGGTTGCCGCTCAGTCCAATGACCGATGAGCTCTTCATGCGCCATCCTTTCTACGGGCATATACTCCGCAAAGCGGATGCAATTGAAGTACCCGATCTGAACAAAAGCGCCATGACGCGCGAGGAAGGAGTAGCGGTAGCAGGGCAACTAAGCCGCATCGCTATAGACAGTCTGGCAGCAGGAAAACAGATTTGCTTTTACCCTTCGGGGCACGTGAAGACGGTGGATAAAGAGATCATCGGCAACCGCCGTATGGCGTATGAAGTGTGCCGAGAATTGCCTGAAAGCGTGCATGTTATACTTTGCCGCATGCGCGGATTAGAGAGCAGCCTATTCTCCAAATTGAAGCCCAAGAAATGGAAATGGCGCAGGACGGTGACGATGGTTTTTGAGGACCATACGGAAGAGGTTCAGACATGGGCGAAGACGCTTGATAGGCGAGGATTCAATCAGCAGTTAGAAGAGTGGTATAATAAAGACTAAAGGCGAAAGGTTATAGGTGAGAGGTTATAGTTTCTTCTAACTTTGAACGGAAAGCATTTATATCTCCCAAATCCTGTATATCTCGCAGATTACGAACACGTTGACGCACGGATGCGACAGCGTGTTTTTGTAGTTTGGCAGCCGAAGGGGTGAGGGCAGACTGCATGGCTTCGCCGTTCACATCATACGCCATACACGCATGGACAACGGTGCCCGTTGGTGTCACATAACTGGCAGTTCCTGCCACTTTCCGGTCGCCTACCAGCACATCATTATGGGCCGTTGTCACTGCCGCGTAGCCGAGGCATTGCAACGCACCGGCGAGAAGCGTCAGAAAAGACTCAAATACTTCTTGTCCATGCGTGGATGGTGAAATATAACTGACCATCAGGTTGCCTTCGTCCGCATAAACACATCCTCCTCCACTCTGCCGCTGAACGACACGCACGCCATGCTCGCGACAATAAGCCTCGTTGACCTCTTGTTCGCGGACTTGATGTTTGCCGTAAATGACCGTTGGCGCAACAATCCACGTAAAGAGCGTCGGTTGCTCAACGCTCTTTACCAATTCTGTCTCCAGGTCCAAGTAATCCTCCAGAGGCAAAGATTCTGTTGGACGAAAAAAACTCAACTTTTAATACACCGGTTCAGTCAGTTCGACACCGCGGCAGAAACGACGACGAATATCGCGGTCATCGCCTAAGTAAATATATCGTTCAAGGCGTTGCTCGAGTGTGTAGTTATCATAATTGAGGTAACTATCATCGATAACAAGCGCATCAAACTCATAACCATGTTCAAACGAACCTACTTTGCCGAAGAACGATCCGCCGGCTTTGGTAGCGAGATAAAGCACTTCACTGAGGCTCAGGAAGCGGCTAGTTCCGCGACTCTCAGCGTAACGCAACTTGCTCACTTGAATCGCATACTTCATCGCATTGAGCATCGAGAGGTTATGACCCGCTGAAATATCGGTTCCGAGCGCGACATTCATACCTTCATCCAAGAAACGTCGTATAGGCGCTATACCGGACGAGAGGTTACTATTGGACATCGGGCAGTGGACTACATAGACGCCGTTCTTTTTCATCAATTCCAATTCTTCGCCATCCGTGTAGCAACAATGCGCCATCAGGGTTGGCGTCTGGCCAAATAGTCCGTAGCGATTATATGCATCGCCGTAACACGTCGATTCGGGTTCCAGTTCTGCCACCCATGCTATCTCCGAACGGTTCTCGGAGAGGTGCGACTGTACAGGCAGACCGGTCTTTGCTGCATATTCGCCAAGCGCTTGCAACATATCGGGCGTACAAGAAGGGATGAAGCGCGGAGTGATGATCGGCCGAACCAAACCGTCTTTGCCGTGTTTCTCCAAGTGTTTGCGAAGCATCTCTAATCCTTCAATCACGTACTCGGTCGAGTTCTGCAAGTTATCAGGACTATTACGGTTCATGCCCACTAATCCTACATAAGCACCCATACCTGCTTGCACAAACAAGTCCGCTAAGATACGCGTCGATTCTGCGTGCATAGTGCCAAAGACCGCACTACGCATCGTACCTTGCATCCACAAATCATGAATGAACCGGCGGTACATACGCTGTGCATACGCCTTGTCGGCATACTTAGCTTCCTCAGGGAAAGTATAGGTATTCAGCCATGGGAGTAATTCGAGGTCGAGCGCCAAACCCATATTGCGGTACTGTGGCGCATGGACGTGCAAGTCATTGAAGGCAGGAATAAGCAGACGGTCGCCCAGATCAATCACTTGTCGCCAAGCCGTCTTGGCCGGCTTCTTGGTATAAACACCTTCGATGATACCGGAACTGCGGACGGAGATATATCCATGAGGTACAATCTCTAATTTGTCCGGTGTGGGGGCGTAAATGATGTTCGCTCTGTAAACTTTCATGGTATTATTTTTTGAAGAAGATTAAACAAATGAGATAATTGACACAACCGGCGACGAAGATGACAATAAAACTGATGACATCATTTCGCCAAGTAGGTTGCCAAGCTATCATGAGGGGCAGGCACGCAAACTGCAATCCTACATTAACCACCCTTCCTGCCAAGAACACGCCTGCATTGCGCCAACTGATTGGAGTGTCAAACGTGTACCAATTAGTGAAGAAGAAATTAGGGATCATCTCCAGCACAATGCCGATGGCAAAAGCGACATAGTACAGCGGCAGACCTTTCTCCGGTTGACCGAATAAATACAGCGCCGCCATAAAGAACCATGTCTGCACTACCGAACCCGTGAACCCGACCACCATATAACGTACAGCAGAACGGGTTTTCGGGGGCAAGTATGAGGAGGGCAGTTTCATAATTATATCTAGGATGACCTAAGTTGACCTAGGAAGAGCTAGGCTCCTATTCCTTTTAATAATTCCTCTAATGCAGCATGGAGGCCATTGATATCACGTCCACCGGCGGTAGCCATCCACGGTTGACCACCTCCGCCGCCTTGAATATGCTTAGCAGCAGATTTGATCATTGCACCGGCGTTGAGACCAGCGTCCACCAAAGGTTGGCTCAGGAACACAGCAATCGTCGGCTTGCCTTCTGCTTGGATAGCCGCTACGAGGGCAAACTTGACATCGGTAAACTTACCGCGTAAGAGCGGCAGACAAGCACGCAGCAGTTCAGGATTACCTTCGCCCTGCAGACGAACGAGCTTAATACCGTTCACGTCTTCTGCATGACTGATCAGTTCATCGCGATACCGCGCTACGCGCTCCGCCATAAACTCCTCAATCTGCTTCTTGAGGCCGGCGTTCTCGTCAATCGACTTGCGGATAGCCATTGCCAAGTCCGGAGCGTTATTGAACAGGCCACGCAGACCTGCTAACATATCTTGCGCCGCATAATAGAGTTCATCCGCTTTAGCAGCCGTGACCGCTTCGATACGACGAATGCCGGCCGCTATACTGGTCTCCATGACGATACGAATCGAACCGATACGACCGGTGCTCGACACATGACAACCACCGCATAACTCAATCGACGGACCATACTTGATCACGCGCACGTCTTCGCCGTATTTCTCGCCAAACAGCGCCGTAGCACCCATGGCTTTTGCCTCTGCAATCGGCATATGACGATGCTCCTCGAGGTGCAAGTCCTGACGGACAAGATCATTAGCAAGCATCTCCACTTGACGCAACTCTTCCGGCGTTACTTTTTGGAAATGACTGAAGTCAAACCGCAAGCTGTCCGGTGTAACGAGCGAGCCCTTCTGCTCCACGTGGTTGCCCAGTACTTGGCGCAGAGCATAATGAAGAATATGGGTCGCTGAGTGGTTACACATGACCGCTTGACGACGAGCCGCATCTACTTCCGCCACGAGGATTCCACTTTGTCCCCTAACGCCACCGGTCGCGAACGGCACTTCTTCCATGATATGAACCGGCAGACCGTTCTCGCGTTTGGTGTCAAGCACTTTGAAGGATTCTCCATCTAACTTCAGCCAACCGGTATCTCCAACCTCGCCACCCATTTCGGCATAGAAAGGCGTCCTGTCCAAAACAACCTGATAGAACATTTTCCCTTTCTGGCTCACTTGACGGAATCGCAGAACATTCGTCTCGCAACTCAGCGTATCGTATCCAACGAACTCCGTGTCGCCCTCTGCCAAAACGGTCCAGTCGCCAAGGTCTTGCTTGTTGGCCTCGCGACCCATCGATTTCTGGTGCTCAAGGGCTTTGTTATACTCCTCTTCATTGGTGGTAAAGCCATTCTCGCGGAGGATGAGTTCAGTCAGGTCAAGCGGGAATCCGTAGGTATCTTTCAGCGTGAATACATCCACACCGCTAATCTCCGTCTTACCGGCTTTGCGAGCGTCTTCCATCAGTTTATCGAGCAAACCTATACCTTTATCGAGCGTACGTAGGAAAGCTTCCTCCTCGGATTTAATGACCGGCACAATCTGAGCTTGTTGGGCTACCAGTTCGGGATACGCTTCGCCCAAATCTTCAATCAGTTGTGGAACCAATTGGAAGAGGAAAGCGCTGCGCATATTGAGGAACGTATAGCCATATCGTACAGCGCGGCGAAGGATACGACGAATGACGTAACCGGCTTTCTCGTTCGACGGCAATTGACCGTCCGTGATGGCGAAAGCAATTGTACGAATATGGTCCGCAATCACACGCATGGCGATGTCGATCTTCTCGTCTTTGCCGTACTCGCAGCCGCATATAGCGCCGATCCTCTTTAGCATCGGTTGGAACACATCCGTATCGTAATTAGAGGTCTTGCCTTGAATCGTACGCACAAGGCGCTCAAAACCCATACCGGTATCAATCACTTTCTTCGCCAGCGGCTCCAACGAACCGTCCGCTTTACGATTGAACTGCATGAAGACGATATTCCAGATCTCAATTACTTGCGGATGATCTTTGTTCACCAAATCCCGTCCGGCGATGCCATTTCGCTCATTGAGCGGACGGCTATCCACGTGAATTTCTGAACACGGACCACACGGACCCGTATCACCCATTTCCCAGAAGTTATCATGCTTATTACCATTCAAGATATGATCTGCCGGCAGGTGTTTTGCCCAGATAGAAGCAGCCTCGTCATCTCTTGCCAGACCTTCTTCAGGCGAACCCTCAAAGACCGTCGCATACAAGTTTGCAGGGTCGATCTTCAGCACATCCACAATGTACTCCCAAGCAAAATCAATCGCCTCTTTCTTAAAATAATCGCCGAAAGACCAGTTACCTAACATCTCAAACATCGTGTGATGGTACGTATCGTGGCCCACTTCCTCCAAGTCATTATGCTTACCCGAAACGCGCAGACACTTCTGACTGTCGGCCACGCGGGGATATTTGATAGGATCGTTGCCCAAGATGATACCTTTCCACGGATTCATACCGGCGTTGGTAAACATCAAAGTAGGGTCATCTTTGATGACCATCGGCGCCGAAGGGACGATTTGGTGGCCCTTCGATGCCATAAAATCCAAAAAACTTTGTCTAATCTCTTTACTTGTCATATATATAATTTAATCTGTAGTCTGTACTCTGAGGTCAGACCTGGGAACGGTCTGTATTCTCACTCCACTTCGTTGTTTTAAAGTCTATAAATTCTCGGCGAGGTTTGCCTTCCGATTCTGCTCGTTCGATGAAAGGCAAAGGATTAGCGCGCAACTCATCGTACTCCGTTCGTGCGCGCAACACATCCACCGCCATATACAGCGCGTGCCGCATACTGGCAGGGTCTGCGCAGTTCTTACCGGCTATATCGTACCCCGTACCATGGTCCGGCGAAGTGCGAACAATAGACAAGCCGGCGGTGAAGTTAACGCCACTCATATCTAACGTCTTAAATGG
>Ga0265301_10002225_pt1 | contig 22997 bp, 34 predicted proteins | sample AusTroGonzalo_MG_2_FD_193488 | JGI IMG/M metagenome (GOLD analysis project Ga0265301, IMG submission 193488) | Bovine rumen microbial communities from tropical cattle in Woodstock, Queensland, Australia - Gonzalo_04 | ecosystem: Host-associated > Mammals > Digestive system > Stomach > Rumen ... | reverse complement strand
AGCATAGCGGTAACGCTCCGCTCTTTCAACCTTGCAAGGGTCGTGTTCTACTAATGAACTAATGCCCCATATAAGCTGGAGACAAAGGAATTGAACCTTTACACTTTGGGTCAGAGCCAAATACCCTTCCATTAGGTTAGTCTCCAATAAGTGCGCACTAACAGACTTGAACTGCTGACACCCACGGTGTAAACGTGGTGCTCTCCCAGCTGAGCTAAGCGCGCGAAGCCTCCCCATGAGGACTTGAACCCCAATTGAAAGATTAGAAATCTTTTGTCCTATCCTTTAGACGATAGGGAGAAATCACGGCGGCATAACTATATGTATGTCAAAATTGTTCATCACAAGGCACATTAAATATACATAAGTTATACCAGCCGTGTACGAAACCACTTTTAAAATACATCCAATCTTACTTGTAAAAGATTGCTGTTTGTGCCTTTCCCTTACCTTGTATATATATTATATCAGAATTTCTACAAATAGTCAAATAATTAATTTTTATGTTTTATACCAAAGAATAAACAAATAATTCCTATTAATAATAATATTAATGAATAAAATAGTGTAGAAGAATCACCCGTTTTTAATAATTCTCCAAATAAAGGAGTTTGATAATCAAAAATATCAAGCAAATTTTCTAGTTCTTCTTCTGTAAGATCCCTATATTCTTTTAAATCGTCATTTTTATCACGATTTTCTAAAATATATTTTTTTATAGTCATTTTTTGTTCTGGGGATAATGTGGGATTAGGTGTAGGCGTGGGCGTTGGTATTGGAGTTGCAGTCAAAGTGGGAGTAGGAGTTAACGTTGGAGTTGGAGTTGGAGTTGCACTAGGTGTGGGAGTAGGAGATGGGGTTGGTGAAGGTGTAGGTGTTGGAGATGGAGTTGGTGTAGGAGTGGGACTGGGCGTAGGAGTTGGGGTTGGTGTGGGAGTAGGACTTGGAGTGGGGCTTGGGGTAGGACTTGGAGTAGGAGTTGGAGAAGGTGTAGGAGTAGCAACAATTTCATATTCATATTGCGTTTTAATAGTAAATTGTTCACTTTCAAAATTATTATCTAATTCTGGCGCGAGGGTAAATAAATACCATAAATTTAACATTTGCCCTTTAATATATTGTCCTAGTGATTGCTTTTCTTCTGGCATATTATCATTATATACTTCTTGTTTTTCTTCTCCATCTACAGATAACCAAACTTTTAAATTTTCTATAATAGAATTTGTTAATTCAGTCATAGTAGAAAATGTTTCAATATTATGAAAAACTTCATAAGTATAACCTTCATCACCTGTTATGTCAAGTTGAACTTTCATTTCAATATTATCGCCTGGCATAGCATAATTTTTTAATTGTTCTTCATCAACAGAAGCTTCAATATCACCGTATTCTTCTCCTTCAATTACTTCAAAAGTTAATGAAGCTTTTTGTTCTACTTCATCTTTTTCTTTTTCTTGAATATTTACACTATTCCAAGGATCATCGGTGCTAAAATCGGGATAAAAATTTTGATTTTGAATGGCGTCCGCACTTGGATATGTGCTTACACGAGAACTAGTTGCTAAATGTTGATAATTATTAAAACGAGCATAATAAGCTACATAAAAAGTATACCCCTTAGGTAATATTTTAGTATAATATACTGTGTCATCAATAATTACATAATCTGAGGTTCCTTCTTCAATAAGATTACCATTAGCATCTAAAATTCCACATTCAGCAAAATCCCAATCTAAACTTTCTTCTTCACCAGTTGCTTTAACAGTTCTATATGCATTTAAATGTACACAAACATATGCATCAAGGCCAAGTTGTTTAACTTCAGTTTGCATAGGAACGCTATATTTATTAACAGTGCGGTCATAAAAATAATTATAAACAGCAACTGTTTGAGAAATATCAACAATTCCAAGAGTTTCTGTTAATTCAACTTCAGCTTGAAAAACAACTTCATTATTTGTTTCTTCGTTAGTATTATCCTCGCTGGTTTCTTCATCAGATTCCTCATCAAAATTTTCGGTAGGTTCTGTATTATTAGATTGCGCGAGTAAGAACATATTTCTTTTCAAAGTAACAGGTTGTTCAATGTTTTCTTCTAAATCTTCATTTGTATCTTCTTCTTTTAGAAGTTCATCTTGTTCTGAAAATTCTTCTTCCTTTTCTTCTATGACTTCAGGTTCTTCTGCAAATTCTTCTTCCTTTTCTTCTAATTCATTAAAATTTGAAGCTTCTTGAGAATCAATGTTATCTATGACTTCATTTACTTCTACATCATTAGTCTCTTCAACTACGGATTCTTCTTCTATTGGTATAATTTCTTCAAATTCTGATTCAACTATTTCAACATTTATTTCATCTTCATTTTTAATTTCTATATTTTCATCATTAATTTCTATCTCTTGCTCTATTATTTCTGGCTCTGTCATTTCTTCTACAGCAATCTCTTCTGATAATACTGCAATATTTATAAATGAAATTAAAAATATTAATAAAATAGCAATTATTTGTTTTAGTTTCATATTTCCCCTCCTATATAATTATAGCACAAAATGCCCTTCAAAAATGAAGGGCAATATTATTTTTTAAAGCGCCCGCGAATTATTCATCGCGGTATCTCCATTTATAACCATAAGCAGTTTTATATTTTCCTTTACAAGCTTTACGAATACTATCCTTTACATTAGATTTTCCTAATGCTTCACCTGCTTCTTTTATAGAATTGAAAGAATTTATTATTTGATCAGTTATTTTATCTAATTGTAATACTGGTTTACTAATTTGTGCTAGTCTATCTTGATTAATTTCTTCTTTAGAAATGTTATAGTTTTCTAAAACTTTTCGCACGCTTTCTTTATGACAGCCTACAATTTCTGCGGTTTTCTTTAAAGAATGAACTTCTTTCCAAGTATTAAAAATTAGTTCATAATCTAAATATGTTTTTCCATCGCCGCCCTTAGTAGCATTATATCCATTATGAAAAGAATCATAATATTCAATCCAGTATATTTCTTTTTCATTCAATACAGAAACATCAACTTCTTCAATTTGTTTTATATGAAAATGTTTTATTCCATATTTATTCATTGCTTCATATAAAATTCGCTTTTCTGTATGAGACTTTGTACTATCTTTTATATGTTGCTTCCATCTTTCTTCAATAGTTTCTGTAGTTTTACCAATATAAACTTTATCATTTATATCATTAAAAATTTTATAAATATAAGCCATTTTAAATCACCCCTATGATTAAAATGAGCCGGTGTAGGGGCACCTTATTCTCGTTGGTTAATTACTCCAACGCTACCTCAAAACGCCCGCGAGAAGATTCGAACTTCTGCGCCAGTTTCCTGACCTCACGGTTTTCAAGACCGTTCTCTTCAGCCAAACTTGAGTACGCGGGCATAAGTGCGGTTTTACCGCACTATTTTAAGGAAAAAGGTTAAAAATATCATTAAATAGAGTAGGAATATCCTTTACATTACTAGTTGAATAATGATAGGTTCCATACTTCTGGCAGAAGGTTTCTAGTTCCTTCTTGTAAGCAGACTGTGCTTCAGTCATAACCTTACGCGCAGCTTCTACCTTTTCTGCGGCAGCCTTGCGTTCAGCGGCCTTGCGTTCCTTTTCGTACTTTTCCTTTTCCTGTTCGGCTAGATGCTTACGCTCTGCCGCGAGACAGTCGTTTGCGTTATCGTAAAACTTCTGCTCATATTCATTCCAATACTTCATATAAGTTCCTCTCCTTATATTGTTTTTTTATTTCAAGAGAAGTTCCTTTCCTCCTCTTGATATAATAATTATAACATGAATTTTATTTAAAGTCAAATATTAACTTCTTTCCATCCTGCTGGATAAGTTGAAGGAGACCAAATATTATTTGGGATAGTACATTCATAAATTTTACCATTATATATGACTTTATCACCAATTTGATAAGGATTTGTACTATCAGGTTGTTCCCAATCAGGAATAACATTTTCATCTGGAATTAATACTTTCGCCCAAAGACTAGGAGTATTTTGTGGAGTCCAAGTTGGTTGAGCAATATGCGCTTGTAAACATTTATATAAAACATTATGGAAGCGCACTCTATCATCAACATTATATTCAGCGCTGTCATTCCATTGAGGGAATAATGAAACCGCTTCTAAAGCATCAGTATCATCTAAATTTATTACTGCTTTTTCTATATAAGGGCGTAATTTTCTAGCTAAATCTAATAAGTTTCCCAATTACTCCACCCCCAATAGTATTTTTGCTGCGGCTAATTCTTCTTGTAATGCTGCAATATCAGCATTATTTTTAGCCATTAATGTGATATATTCATCCTTATCATATTCTGTTAAAGTATAAGAATAGCAAGTTTCTATTATATCTTCATATTCGCGTTCAATAGATTGAACATTAGTAGCAATAAAAACTTTTGTGCTTGTAATTTCTATTTCTTGAGGTTCAGTAATTGAATATACAGTTTCATAATTTTTCATTCAAATCACCCCTCATTTGACCATAAATTATAATTATTGGTTTCAATAGTAGAATTTGCGATTGGAGTATATGTTATTTGCGCGGAAACACTACGATAGTTATATTCTTTATTAATATGTAATCCATAATAGAACGGACCAGCATTAACATCAGAATTACTTAATCCGCCAATTACGCAGCTATTTAAAGTATTATTGTCAGGAGAATAGAGATAATCTCCTACAGGTAAAGAGCTGCTAGCATTTGAATTGGTTTCAATTGGTAAATAAGCCCAGTCCATTTCGGGATCATAGCCAAATGCATTAATCCACCCATTATCATTTGGAATTTTAAATGAAACGGTATGATCTTTATAAGTATAAGTATCATTTTGCGCGAATAAGTCACCAATAATTTTCCAAATATTACCAAATGGATTTTCTGTACCACGATAACTAATACTACAAGTTCCTTCTGTTGTATAGGTTACATCAGAACCATTAATATTGTTAACAGTAGAAGAAGCTTGGCCTGAAGTATTATTTAAACTTATTGTTGAACCAGTATTTGCGCTAATATTACCAGAAGAAGAAGTGGTAATCTTTGTAAGGCCGTTATTAAAGGTTTGCTGTAAGTTTAAAGAACCATATTCAATCATCATTAACATTTGATTAATTGAGAAAGCTTCAAGATTCATTAATTCCCATCCAGCGCCATTATTTTCAGCCATTTGTTTTGCTGCAGCATAGTTAAATGCTTGAGTTGCGCCACTAGTTGGCTTTGCATTTATAACAGAAACTAATTTATCTGCGGATAAGTTAAGATCTTGTGCATCTGTAAGTTCATAACTGCCATTCGCGCGCAAAGTACCACTCTCAAACGCGGGTAATAGAATATATTTTACTGGATTACCATTAGCATCTTTAAATTTTGGGTGTAATTTAAAGCCAGCAAATTTTTTATCTGATAGATAAATATGTTCTTTATTTATTTTAATACCTGCGCTAGTTGTAGTGGTTGAAAGAATTAGCCTTAAATAATAAAAAGCTGGTTGATAAACCATAATGCGTTTATTAGCTAATGTTGATGCAGTGTCGTTATTAGTTACAAATCTATCAATAGACCCGTCGGCATTGACAATACAACGTTTGCGGCCGCCAAACATATTAAATTTATCAAAATGGCTACCAGGAGTGGCATCTTTTGCATCTTGCAATCTTGAAAATGTCCTATTAGTATAATCAATTTCTAATCCTACAACTTCATTGTTTTGATAACCACCAGACAGAACTTGAGCTTTAATTATATCAGCTTCAGTAATAGTACTCGGTATAATTTCTCCGTTATCACCGACCACTACAATTGATTCTTTATCTGCCGCAGTAATATTGCCAGAAATATTGCCATTGCCAGAACCGCTAGAAGGAATTTTATTAATTTTATTTTCTAATTCAGTTTTTTGACTTGCTAAAGCATCAGTAATTGCTTTTTGAGTCATACTACCGTCTTCGTTTTGTCCAGTCGCAACATAATTCTTTGTTGTTACAAAGGTTTGTGTCACACCATTCTTTTGCGCGCGAGTCTTTTTTATCTTTGCTGTTAAAGTATTATCATCTATAACATCTACATCAGTTACGGCTGTAGCTGCTGCGGCTTTCGCATCAAAAGCATCTTGCGCGGCAGAACTAATAATTGATTCCATTGATTCTAATGAAGCTTCAGCACTTGATGCTGCTTCAAGTGCGGCTTGTGCGTCATCTATCATTCCAGCAACTTGATTTGCTTTTGCCATTGCTTCATTCGCACGACGAACTAAACTTTCAGTTTCACCTGTGAAGGACTTTTTCTTTGCAATAATAATATCAACAATATTCATATTAAGTCCTCCTTATAATAAATTCCATTCTTTATCGCTTCCTGCGATATAAACATCTAAATCTCCACTTGTACCTGATATAACAATACAAACAGAACCAAGAGTAATATACTCTGGTTTAATATTTGCCATATCTGCGGTAGTATCACAGTAGTGCTCATAAGTAACAGCATTATCTTCTGAACCACGTTTAGTCATTATATTCATTATACTTCCTCCTTTATTCTTCTGCCCCAAGAAAATCTATCATTATAATAGCCCTCTGTAAGGTCAGAAATTATTACTTTTCCCTTTCCTGAAGAGCAGTGAATAAATTCACCATTGCCTATATAAATACCTGCGTGATCACAATCATCTGAGTCACGCTTATTAGTATTAAAAAACACTAAATCTCCAGAAATTAAATTTTCTATTTTATCTATTTTTTCATAAGTGTCATTATAACCCTGTTGTTTAGCTGAATGTGGTAAATCAATATTTTCAACTTTTTTATAACAATAACAAACAAAGCCGGAACAGTCAAATGAAGCTGGTCCGGCTTTTTTAAAACGATAGGGTTGGTCTAAATGAAGAAGTGCTTCGTCGATAACTGGAGGGTTTTTAGGGCTATTGATTGGTGTCAATAGTAGTATTGCCGCGATTAGAGCGACGAATAATGTTTTCATTTATATCACCTCAAAAGATGAGGTGCTTTTATTTGATATATATTTTGATAGTTTTTACTCTAATTCCATCCATCCAGCAGGATAAGCAATTGGAGACCAGATATTATTGTTAATTATAGACTCATAAATTTTACCAAGGAATATTACTCTATCTCCCATCATATAAGGATTTGTAGAATCAGGCTGAACCCATTCATTATAAGTTTCTGGTTCTTGTGAAGTAAGAATTACAGCAAATAAACTAGTAGCTATTTCTGGTTCCCATCCTCTTTGTGTTGTATGGCTTTGTAATACTTTATATAAAACATTGTTATATTTATATCGTTCTCCTTGTGTTACTTGGATATCAGGTTCCCAATTTTTAAATAAAACTTTATATTCTGATGCGGTTTCATCATCAAATTCATTAAGTAAATTATCTAAAGTTTCACGAATTTCAGTTAATTCTTCTTGAGAATTAGCACCTAATTTTGCAAGTACTTCAGATTCTCCAGTTCTTTCATAAATAGTATGATCACGTACATATAAATTAAAATATTCAAGTGCTTCTTGCACACTATCAGTAGGGGTATATCCTATTCCTGGTTTATTACCCTCAAAAGCAACTATTAATGATGCTTTATTATCTGGAAAAGATTGTTTAATAAATCCCATATATTGTCCCTCCTTAATTTACTCTGCGCCAAATATAACAAGTGCGATATGGCTGTAAATTATTATGCGCCACATTTGCGCCCTGTGTGTCATGAGTGTGGTCTGCTGATACTTGGAAACCGTCCCATTTATTATTTTCATAATCTGAAGAGCCACACCAACCCATCCACTCTGTGTTTACTCTTTGTGAACAAACTCCTCCACCCCATATTGGGGTAGATTTAGCTTCTGCGGCATAGTTATAAGCACCGCCAGTTAAACTAATTGTGCCATGATTATGTGAAGGAATTTCTTCAGTGGTTAGTGTGTGTTTTTTTTCTCCGCCAGTTATATTGCTTTCACCAAATAATCCAGGTAAATTCATTGGTGGCTCATCTTCTGGTAATGCTTCAGGATCATTATTCCATTCTTCCCATGCGGAATTACTTATTAAAGTAGTTTCATCTACTCCTACTATAATTCTTCCTTCTGCCCATCTTTCCCAAACCCCTCCAATAAAATTATTAGGAGGTACATTTTTAAAACTTATATATATAGAACCAATAGGATATACTGAATTTACTAAATCTTTTTTTAAGATAAAAATAGTTTTTAGTTTTTTCCATATATATAATAATCCACTATCATGTAAAAAATTCATAAATACCTCCTTATTTTATGCGTGTCCAAATATAACAAGTAATATAGGGTTGTAAATTATTATGTGGAGCATTTGAACCCACAGTGTTATGAGTATGCGTAGCATTAAGATTAAAACCGTCTGTTCCATTATTATTGGTTTTATTAGCATATCCTCGTTTTTCACTAGAATATGTTCTATTAGAAATAATACCCCAACAATTCAAATTCCATCCTTTTTGTTGGACTGCTATATCTCCTACCGCACCCCATAAACTAACACTTCCATGATTGTGCGCAGGCATCTCATTTATTGACAAGCTATGCTCTTTTTCACCGCCATGTAAATTACTTACTATAAAATCACTATCTGTTTTGTCAACACCAACAATAACTTCGCCTTGACAACATAATTGCCAAAAACCGCCTATATAAGTTGAGGGAGAAACGTTATTAACAGAGCAATAAATGCTTCCAATAGGAAAAACTAAATCTATTAATTGTTGTTTTTTTACAAATATATTTTTTATTATATTCCAAAAATGAGATAGTCCTATTTCCTCTAAAAAATTCATCTTTCTCCCTCCTTATAAATCTTCTATTGGCATACCAGGGTCGGGCTCTTGAATTACTTCTATTTCATCTTCAACACGCTTCCACATATAGCATGTTTGATATGGCTGTAAATTATTATGACTAGATCCACCTACTGCGGTATGAGTATGAGATAAATTGATGTTAAAACCATCCCATGGACGGCTTCCAGCATTAGGTACATAACCACTATTTTCATTACTAGACCTAACAGATAAAATGCCCCAAGCACCATAAGCTTGACCACTTGTCTGTCGTGCTGTATCAGAAACCCCACCAGTTAATGAACGACTATTATGATTATGCGCCGGCAATTGATCGGTAGTTAATGTTACTTCAGTTGCTCCGCCCTCTTGTTCAGCAGAAGAAAACTCTGATTGCCTTTCATCTACTCCTACAATAGTACGACCATTACCCCAACGTTGCCAATGACCACCTAATGTAGTTGAAGGATCAGCACTATCTGTGGTCATATAAATACTACCAATTGGATATATTAAATCTAATAAATCTGATTTTTTTACTAATACAGTTTCTAATTTCTGTATTAAATATGTTAATTTATTTTCATCAAGAAAATTCATATTATTTCTCCTTATAATAAATTATCTAATGCCATATATTCTCCAATCATTTGAGACTTGAATAAAAAATTGTGTATCAGATACATAACTAAAATATACATATGTTCTCGCGGTTGTGTATCCATTTGCTGCAAATCCCCCGACATCATTAGCTTTTAATATACTAACAGGAATAGTAGCCATATCTAATAAATGCGTTCCATAAGTAGCTGATTGACCTAAAAGACATGTATATAAATATTTATAATTTGTAATACTATCAGATAAAGTTATAATGGTATTTGTAGCACTTGCTAAACCTTCTGCTAATAAAACATAATCAACATTTTTATTATTCAATATATTAGAAACTCCAGTAAAAATTGAACCATCAGCTGTGCCACCAGTCATTGGGAATATATCATTTGAAGTGTTTTGATAAAGTCCCTCTACAAGACCATGAGTATTATTTTTAATATAAGCATACCCATAAACCGGAACCGCAATTGCGCATGTATCTCCGTCAACTATAATAGCAAAATCAGAGGCGTTTATTTTATTACTAAGTATAGCATTTAAATCAGTTTGATTTGATAAAGTCCCTGTAATATTTCCCCAACTTGTAGTTAAATTACTACTATCTAAACTATTAGTGTTAATAATGCTATCTATTGTGGCACTAGAAATTTCATCAATTCCTAAATTTGTTCGCGCACTCGCGGCAGTAGTCGCTTGAGTACCACCATAAGATACTGGTAGTGGTAAATCGTTACGAGATATAAATACCGTTTTAATTTTATTCCAAAGGTAAGAGAGACCTTCATTATTTAAAAAACTCATGTTTTGGGCCTCCTTTTATTTAATATTTTATTAATTGGTTCGTCTAAGTACGCCCCATATATGAGTTGGTTTAAGTATATAATTTTCTGAATTAGATGTTTCTATTGGTTATGGGTGATTTGAAAATAGAAGTACAACCGCGAGTTGATATGCTATTAGCACTTGATTCAAAAATAGTTGTATAACTTCTAGCGCGGCTGCCAATACCATTAGCAGTAGTATTAAAACCTCCACCAGCAAACACTCCATATATACTCCCATATGTATAGCCAAATGAACCATGTCCATCTCTTGCTGTTAAATCAGTGCCTGTACTAGAGCCAAATCCACTTAAAAATTGCCAAAAGTATCCACAACATTCTTCACATCCAATTGCAGAAATCATTCTACGACTTGTTGTATCAACATGTCCACCAACATATGTTGCGTCTGCTGCTCCATTAATAGATGTTTTTTCATTACTTCCTAATGCAATTGATGTAAATTCAGGATTTTTTAATAATCGTTTACCAACTTGTCGCATATCTTCTAAATGATTATAACCACTTCTAGATACTACACGCGTACCTCCATAAGCACTCCTAGTATTACTTCCCCTACCACTTTGTAAATACACATCAACACATATATCCGTATCCTTATCATACACCATAGCATCATCATATAAACAATCTGGTTTCCAAGTAGTACAAAATACGCTTTCAGGAAGTATATCACCAGCAGTAAATCCGCTTAAAGGATGCGTACAGGTAATAACATCATATGCAGTTTGTACTGTAACAGCAGTAATAGTTTTATTATAAAAATTATAAAAATCTGGATCTTCATCTGAACGATAGCTTTTCACAAGAAAAGTTTCACCAACATTTCGCCCACAAGAAGGCGCATCAGGCGCAATCATTGTCATTGATCCCGCATCTACACAAAGAGTGTGAAAACGTCCAATTTTTACACTATTTGCTGGAGCGGTAGTTGCCGCGATAATAGAGCCATCATTTAAAAGATATACAAAATAATCAGTTCCACTACTAAAAATCATAGAACTTAAATCAATTTTAGTATCTATACTAAATATTTTATTTATTCCATTTTCTTGGCGAATAATAGTTCCACCAGAAATAATAAGACCTTTTTTATTGCCAGGATCAAATCGTAGCCAACGTGGTTTTGTTGCACTAACTAAGTTATTATCTGTTATTTCTGGTGTAATATAAATATCATCTTCACTATATTGAACTGTTTTATTGTTAACAGTAATAGAGCCATTAGAAATAAGATAAGAGAATTGTTCTTCTGTTAAATATACTATTTTATTTAAATTTCCCATTTCTTCTCCTCCTTTACGCTGTACGTTTCTACATATAGCAGGTGATGTGGGATTGTAGGTTGTTATGAGATTGAACCGTATTATTTACATCCACACCAATCGGTAATTGTATCTCTGATGATCAGCTGGGTCTCTGCTAAGTATACTATTTTATGTAAGTTTATCATATGTATTATCTCCTATCTGAATGAACGTTTGAGGATTGCAGGACATTGTTCCCACCTCTCAATCATATCCAGGGGACTTTGTTAGGCTATGATATACCATATTCCACCTTCTATAGTTGTTTGCGCTCCTGTTCCCCAAATTTTAATATCACCGTTCGTATATATATCCAGGGTGTTATTGATTGTGTTTCCGTTTGCTCTATTGTGCATATCGCTTGAAAAGCCTACAGTAGGACGTATATCACTTGCTAATGTTCCAAATACAGCCCCAGATGTTACGTATGCTGTGTCTACATATAAAGATATATACGCCAACTTCCCTATTCTAAAGCATCCTGCTTTATAACCTGCGTTAAGTGATACCTTACTACTGATATCTTCCACCGTTAATGAAGCGTTTAGTGCATTAGCGACCCCGCCCGGAATCGGCGCGGATTCGTTAAAGTACGTCCCATCTATTATGGTATCGACCGGTATCGCCGTGGCGACGGTATAGATGCCGTCCGAGCGTCCGGTAATGGTGCTGCCGACCAGCCGGACATAAGCCCCGACCGGGATTGTCACTGACTCGATAGACTTATTGCCGCTGACCACATATGTCATAGCCGCAGACAGCATGTTCATATCAGAGGAATCAGCTTTTGCGTTCAGCGCGTTTTGCAAATCAGTCTGGTCGGACAGTGTGCCGGTGATGCTGCCCCAGATGGCATTACTACTACCTTGCGTGCTAACACGCTGACTTCCAAGATAAATACTCATAACCGTATCACCTCCACACCTGCATTATTCAATGCCGCCTGCAAATCTGTTTGATTAGATAGTGCACCGGTGATATTACCCCAAACAAGAGTAATACCACCTAATTCACTAGAACTAATAATACTTTCCCAATCACTAGAAGTAAATTCAGTTAATTCATCAATTTCTACGCTAGTTAATGCTTCTACTTCACCTGCTCCACTTCCACCAATATCATAGATCTCGCCATTCGGTAGTTGTATTTTATCAATTACAGACATTAAACCACCCCATTATTCTCCTTTAGTAGCTGTTACAGTAGTAGCATTAGTTAGTACAGTAACGCTATCTTTATTATTCCAAGCAGTATTCGCGCCAGATGCGGTTGCGCCAATATAAGCACTTGTAGGAGTCACTGAATTTGTTAATGAAATTACTCCAGTTCCCGCGGTCGCGCCCGTAGCCAAAGCAACTGTAGGCTGAGTAACGGTAAATGTAGAATCTGCTCCAATAGCAGATTTTGTTGAAGGCGTACCAAGGGCGGTAATTGCCGAAGCTGAGCTACCTGCACTTGCAGCTGTAATTACAGTAGCACCATTAGTATCACTATCAGCGACCGCACCTGTTGCTACTGTTGTGGCAGAACTTGCCGCGGTTGGCACAGTCACATCAGAAAATGTATATTGTGCTGTACTTTGTGTATTTAAACTAGCGGCTCCAAAAGTTAAAACACCATTTGAAACACTTATTCCTTTTAACCAATCAGCATTATCTGTTGTCGCAGTGCCACTGCCAGTCGCAGAAGTTAAATTAGTAGTGGCTGTTGCTTTAGAAGCAGTAGTAGAACCGCTTACACCCGTAACTGAAGTAGTTGCTAATTTTTTAGAAGTAGCAGAGACAGTTTTTATAAAAGTATCTGTACTAGGATTAGAATATCCAGTTACTGCTGTTACCGTATCTTTAGTATTCCATGCTGTATTTGCGCCAGATGCTGTAGCTGCGACATTAGTATTATTTGCAGAGACAGAAGAAATAACAGATACTTTTCCAGTTCCACTACTAACACTAGAATCTAATGCAACTGTAGGTTGAGTAATTGTAAAAGTAGCATCAGTGCCTATTACGGTATCAGTATTTTTAGTAAAAGTTACATCAGTAACAACATTTGATAAATTTAACCTTGTGTCACCAATTTTTTCCCAATACCAAGTAGTATCATCTTCTGTGTCAGGTTTAATTACAACATATTCGTCATAGTTATCTAAAGTATCGTCAGTAGGTAATGTTTTAGATTTTACTAAATAAAACGCTCCAGCAACACTACTCGCGGCTGAAAGAGAACCAGTAGTTTCTGTATTATTATAAGTAACCTTAACCCCAGAAGGAATATCCGCAGCAACAGGACTAGATGTTCCATCCCAAGCTACTATAAAACTTACGCCCGCACTTAACATTTCACGTGCTTGCGCGTCAACTATATCATAAACGCCACCAGAAGGTAATTGAATTTTGCTAATATTAGGCATTTTTCTCACCTCAATTCCTATTTAATATCAAAGTTTCGTTAACAACAACATCATTACAATTTATTTTATTATTCCAAAATGATTTTTCCGCGGATGTTGTGTGTATAGAATCATTAAAAATATGATCCATTAATTGTTCTAAAATTTCATCGCCTACAAAAGGTAAATCTAAATTATAAGCATCTCCATCTCCAACTTTTATACCTGGAACAGTGACGGTTTTATTATCTTTAACAAAAGTTTCTTTATCTAAAAAAATAATTATATCACCAAGATTAGGTATAAAAGTAGGTTTTGCTCGCCAATTAGTCGCAGTGTCAGTAAACACTCTATTACCATTTAAAGTATTTGCATCAATAAATGGCAAATTTATTATTGTGGTATTCCCATCTCCTACCTTTAAACGAGAAAAAGGGTGAGTATCATCAGCAGAATATATGATGACCTCACCCTTTAAAGGAATAAAATTTATTGCTTTATTCCAATTTGCTTCAGTATCATTTTTCAACTGAATTCTCGTTTTTATGGTATTGTTTGCCATAAAATCACCTACTTGGCATCTTTTCAGCCAGTTAATTTAGCAATAGTTTTCTTTCCAACTATTCCATCTACTACTAAGTTGTTGTTTTGTTGAAAAGTACGTACCGCTATATCAGTTTTTGCGCCAAAATCTCCATCAGCGCCATATTTTCCTAAATCATAACCTAATTGAATAAGTTTTTCTTGTAACTCTTTTATATCTTCGCCTTTCATTCCTTTCTTTAAAGTACGAGACCCCAATAAAGTTTCTCCGTATTTTAAACAAGGAATTTTATACCAATTTATCCAAGGGCGCTCTTTTAAATTTGTAGTAACCACTCCATAATTAAAACCGCGCGCCTCTATAACTTTTCCATTACCAATATAATAACCAATATGTCCTGTATATGTTACCGCTAATCCAATAATTTCAGGAATTGTATCAATCGTTCCCCAATCCATACCATCTTTTTTTGCTTTATTAAAATAGCTATTAGCAGAATAATCAGGCATATCATTTGCTTTATAAATATTTTGTATTGTTGTTGTAGTTTTATCACTTTCTAAAAAGTCATAAGGATTTTTAGTCCACATATAACTTTTTAAAAGTCCAATACAATCAACGCATATGCGATTTGCCGCTATATCTTTTTTATATTGTTGTTCGCGAGCAATAGTATAATGCGTAGGATATTGTTTCTTTTTCTTTTCATAAAGAGTTTCAGAACATTTATATCCTACACACCCAAACCAATAACGAATATTTTTTTCCGCGGCTTTTTTAAGATAATTTACAAAGTCTATATTCGTATACAATGCCGCCATATAATCACCTTATTTATAAAAAATAAAATATTGCTTACATTCATCTTTAATATATTTTACTTCTTGTTTAGCTCGTTTTGCAGCTGCAGAAGCTGGATCGTTAGTATAATTATATATGCCATCGGTCCACCACCAACAAATAAAGTGACCTCCTTTTGTAAATAAACCTGGTTTCATGCTGCATATAACATAAGCACCATCTTTAATTGCGGCTTCAGCAGTAGCATAAGAAGATGTTTGAATAAATTTGCTTGCTCCATATTTTTGCGCGCAAAACTTAAAAAATCCCCAAGCTGTACCGCTACTTTCTGTTCTATATCCTTTTTGGACTGAAAGCGCAGCTAATGTTTTTGGAGTAGCACTACTATCCCACCAAGTTGCAACTATGTCCGCCATAGAAGTGGGGCCGCACCCAGAATTCTTAATTGTTTGACTCTTATTGTAGGTATTATTTTTTGTATATACCACAGAACCCCATTTACTATCATATTGTTTGAAATTCTTTGGTTGTACATTTTTTTTCATAGAATTTGAATTTGAAATTGGGGTTATATTTTTAGCTAGTGCAGCGGTCCAAGTTTTCTTTCCAACAACGCCATCAACTGTTAATTTAGCAGTTTCTTGATATGCACGAGTAGAAGCTTTTGTTTTTGACCCAAATTGGCCATCTACAGTCACATCTAAAAATAATTGCCACATTTTAACATAAATACCAGTAGAATTTAATTTAATTGTTGGCAAAGATTGTGCCAATATATTCCAATCACTTTCACTAAAAATTCCATCTGATGCCATACCATTTTTTTCTTTCCATTCATTAACCGCAGCGGCGGTTTTCTTTCCAAAAATTCCATCAACATCAACTTTTAAATAAGTTTGAAGAATTTTAACCGCGGTGCCACGACTTTTATTTTTAATTGTCTCCATAATCAATATCCTCCATTAACACTAATGAGCCATCTTCGGCTTTAATCCAAATTTGATCTTCTGTGTCTTGAATTTCATAATCATTTGCTTCTGTAGCAACACCAAAATTAAATAATATCATAGTTAAAATCCTCCTTTTAATCCGTTGAAGAGCCAGCATCCAAAATAGTATTTTCTATTAATAGAGCATTTATAGGAATATATTCATTTTCCCAATAATATAGAATTTTTTCATCTAAATCAAAATATAAATGTGTATTATCTCCTATTTCAGGGAAATTATCATAATTATCAAAAATAATTTCTTTATTTTGTAAATATGCTCCAAAATTGGCTCTAAATTCATTTTGCGTTCCTGTATATCCACTTTGAAGCGCAATTAAATATAATTGTTGAGTTAAATTGCTTAATGATATATTTTCCCACGGATATACCATACCCAAACCTGCGGCGCGAGGTTTGGGTGGCATAATATTATTATTATATTCTAGAAGTAAATCTCTAGTTAATTTTCTTAATTCAAACATTTTGAGCTACCTCTCGTATTTCACAAATAGGAAGAGAGAAAGCAGCATAATATGAATTAATTTCACTTCCATTAACGAGTAGGCCTTCTTCATCGTATTGTGGGTTTTTATAAATTTTAATATCCCAAAGATATTTTTTAGGAGTTAAATTTACAGTATCTTCATGAACAAAGGGGATAGTTAATTCTCCTTCAGTTGCTGGTACTATGATTTCTTTTACCGTGGTTTGAGTCATAGTATCAAAAATAGAAAATACTGCTACATCTCCTGCCTCCACTGTTCCTAAAGTTGGAATAGTAAAAGAACCAGTGTCGCCGCGAGGAATGATTAAACGACGTTGAATTAACCTAATCATTATTCATCATCCTCATATATGTTTTTTATTTTACTTTGATATTTCTTATATAGTTTTTCTTGTTCATCTACTATTAAAGAAATATCATAGCCAATCGTTTCAAGGTTTATTTGCTTTTTATGAGCTATTTCTAATTCTTTACTAACATCTTGTATTAATTCCATAATTTTAATAGCGCCATTAATTTCGCCTAAATCATATAATTCTTTATATTCATTTTCTAATAATTTTTTTGTTTCAGTTTCCCAATCTACCCATATTTCCATTAAATCTCGTATTGCTGTACGCTTTGTGCTGGTATCTACTTCTTTTTTAAGATGTTTATACCAATTTGAAGGAATGACATTAATTTCTTCTATCGGAGATTTTATAATCATTTTATTATAATTATCTAAATAAAAATTAAGAAACTTTCTATAATTATAGCCTTCCTCAAAGAAATGATATTCTTGACATTTTTGATAACCGCAAAGATTAAGAAAGCCAAAAGCTGTTACTAAATGATTATGCATCCTTATTCCTTTTTCCATATGTGCGGCTAAAAGAGAAAAAATTTCTTCAACTGTCATTTTTATTTTCCTCCAATATTTTTAAAATTAAATCAATTTTTCTGTCTTGTTCTTGGAGATGATTATGCATTTCTTCAAGCAAGCTATTTAATTTATTATTAAAATGTTCTTCAAGCTTTTGCCTATCTTCTTGAGAAGTGTTAGATCGTAAATTTTGTAGACTTATTGCTAAATCCATTAAATTTACATAATCTATATAACTATAATTTAACATTAACGTAATTTAGTTACAACAACATTAATATGAGCATCAGTTAAAGCTGTATCGCCGTTTAATACTTGAAGAACGGTTGGACTAGAAGTACAATTACAAGAACAATTATTATTTGCTACCTGTACAAATGTTTTAAATCCAAAGGCAACAGTGCTATTTGCCGCGAATGTAATATTACTAACTGCTTGTGGCAGTGCTACACCATTAGCTACTAATTGTATTACATCCGTTTCTGCGGTTGCACTTGTGGCAAATCCATCTACTTCAACTAAATAAATTCCACGTTGATTTAATTGAATAGATGCGGGCGCGGATAAGGCCTCTGCACAGCCTTTGTCTACTACAACATTATTAAAAGAAAAAACAGCATTTTCTACAACATCAAGATTAGAACTATAAACTTGTAACATAATAATTCCTCCATTATTGTTCTTTATATAACGCCATCATACCTTTAACGGCGGCAGCATTGTTAATATGTTTACGATGTAAAATATTATATAAAATTTTCATACTTTCTGGTGGCTCACCATTAGCTTCTTTGTATTCTTCAATAATTTTTACTACTTGCTCATGTAATAAATTCATATCATTAATTTTATTACCAGCAATTTTATAAATAGCATCAGCTAATTGCGGGCGAGTCTCTTTGAAATAAAAAGCACATTCCATATACTCGTTTGCTTTTTTTATTTCACATTCAATCATATCTGAAACTTTTTCAATATCTTTCATATTACACTACTCCTGTAATAAAAAATAGGGGCGTATATAATACGCCCCTAATATTTCTGGCGTACTCAATACGCTCTAATTACATGTTGCATCCGCCACAAAAAGGACTGTTTCCAGCATTATAGGTCCAACCATTTGGATAGCGAACTACGCCATTCATAGCCTGCGCTAGTTCTAGCTGATTGATGCGATTTTGCATTGCGGCAAAACGATCATTAGCATTAGCATCAAGGATTTTTTGAGTTTGTGCCACAAGATTAGCATTTGTAGCAGCATCGCGCATTGCGGCTTCATAATTCATTTGTTGAATTAGTTGCTGTGTATTGCAGCAGCATTGATTCTGATTAGCAATCATATTAGCTTGCCCAACTGCTAATGCAGCAACATCACGCTGTAATTCATTATATTTGTCTCCAACATAACCAGTAATATCATGATATACTTGATTAGTTGCGGCAACAGCTTGAGCTGTACCAGCGGTTACTGCTCCAAGAATATCACGAGTTTGGGCTTGTAGATTTTGATTATCAAAACCACGATTTACATCAGCTTGAATAGCGTTGCCATTACCATAACCGCCACCAAAGCTACCAAAACCGCCGCCCATCATAGCGAGAATAGCAAAGAGCCAAATCATACCGCCCCAGCCGTTTCCGCCCATTCCATCATTACTTAATAGCGCGACATCTGCCGCAGATAGTCCATTATTATCCATTAGGATTACCTCCCTTAAAATATATATAAAAACACCCTTGTTTTAAACAAGGGTGTATTTATCAATTTTGTAATTCTTGCATTAAAGAATTGAGGTTAATTCCTCGCATATTAGCCATATATTGCGCGATTGCTTGTAAATCTCCATGATACATTCTAACCATTTGACTTAAAGCTTGTGTATTAGGATTATTAAGCAATATATTTTGTAAGGCTTGTTGAGGATTATTGCTATTTTGAACTTGTCGCATCATATTTTTACACTGTTGTATCTGCATTTGACTGATGCTGTTGTTGCTGCCTCTTGGATTGTTTAATTGGTTGATTATCGGATTGTTTGACATTTATAGTTTCCTCCAATTGTGCTACACGTTGTGCTAATTGATTAATATCAATAGGTGGAATTGATTTATGTGGTAATAAATCATATGGAGTTACAACCGAATAACCTGCTCCATCAGTTTGAACGAACCAAACAATGGGGTCGTTATTATCAAGTAATAAAACGCTACTATTAGGCGCCATTCGGAAAGATTTTGCGCCCTCTTCTCCATTCACTTTAATAATTTCATAATGCCGTAGAGCATAATTATTAAAACCTGGTTGCTGATTAAAAGAATTACTTTGAAATCCCATTGGGTTGCCCCACATATCGTTCATAAAATCGCCTCTTTATAAGAACTAATCTTTCTATAATAAAGTAATAGAATACTTAATTTTTTAACGCTTTTTATTCCATAAAGAAAAAAGAGTGAGACTATGTCTCACTCTTGAATATAGCGCCCGCAATATGGGCAATACACACACACTCGCAGATTATTTGCTTGGTCAAAAAAGAATAACTCTTTATTTTTCTTTTTTCTTTTATCGTAACAAAAATTACAACCAAATTCATCTTCTGCTTCTAGTCTTTGTTGAGTGTCTTGTGAAGCAAGAAACTCTTCATCTGAGTAAAACTTCATAGTACCTCTTTATCTATAATTTTATTTAATTGCGTTCTATATGAGAAAATTTTCCCGCAAGAACAGCATTGACAAACATGTGTGTTAATATTCTTATCTGGATTTATATTAACACCATCTTTATAAACGGGTGGATAATACGCGGCGGTTGTAATAGTATATAGTGGTTTATAATATGACTCGCGGCAATAAGGACATTTAATCATTTGCTGACAATAAAGCGATGATCCAAATTCCACTAATTACTCCACCCAAAAACGCCGCAATAAGCCAATACCACATTACCATACAATAACGTCTCCCGCTTTACTAAAGTTTTCATATTCCTTTTTAGTAATCCACCGAATAATGGGGAAGGTAGTTGCATTATAATGATACCTGAAATCAACTTCGCATCGCTCTACTGTACCAATTTGAACCTTAACTATATCAATGGGAGTTTCATTATCATTATACGCATGAACGGTCATGTTGTCCAAAACCTTCCAATCATTTACATCATAATACTTCGGAAACATCTTAATCATAATTCCTTTCTCTCTTTTCTCTTTCTATAAATATTATAACAGAAATTATATTAAAAGTCAAATAATAACCTCCATATTATCCTGTTTATTTGAACCCCACACTTTATTTATAAAAGAAGGACAAATGATATGCGCGCGCCCATTAGTGGTTTCAATTTGTTCATTAGTATAATTAAGATGTGTAAATACTAAATTTATATTTTTTTCACAATTATATTGTTCAGTATCTTTTTTAATACGTTTAAATAAATTATCAATATTAATGCGACCGAATCTTAAAGATCCTTGCCAATCATTAGGTTGATTAGTTAAATCTATAATAGAAGTATTAATATCATTTTTATCACATTCTTCTTCCATAGGACCTGCTCCATGACGTGTCATATAAGAACGAGATACATAGAAAAGATCAAGAGGAACATTTAATTTTTCAATATCACTATGAATATTAAATCCTCCAGTAGAAGAAGGAGTAAGATGTGGAAAGTCTCCTAAATTTTCTTGATCTAAAAGCAATCCTTGTCCGCCTTCAAAAATAATTTCATCATAATTATTTTCTGCCATTATTTCTTCAAATGTTTTAATAAAACAATTTTTATATACCCAGTCAATCGCGCGAATAAAATTTGCTAAATTATGAATTTCATTTTGAGTATAGGTATAAAAATTATCTACATCTTGTAAATATTTAAATTTATCTTCTCTTTGCCAATCATGTAAATAATATGGATTTGTTTTACTACGCTTAACCGCGCTAAAAAGTCCAAATCCACAAGAACCGTGCTTTAATTTTTTTTCACGCGCTTGTCCATATAAAACATCGCAAGGAAGAATTAAACGGCAACGTGGATCAATAGTAACAACAGTTTTAGTAATCCAAAGTAGAATGGGGTCAACTACAAACATACGATGGTAAAATGTATCAGAGTAATTAGCACCCGCACCAGTCATTCTATAAATTTTATTTTCAAATGTATGCGCGCGTTGATTAGTACCATTATAAAGCACAGTTAGAACATTTAAATTATCATTAAGGTATGCTTCTCTAGCTAAACACCCAGATACTAACCCCTTACATTCATCTCCATAATTAGCCCCAATAACTACTTTAGCTTTCATATTTTCCTTTCTTACCAAGAAATTTCTTGATTATTATTATTTGTTGAAGATATAGTATTACTATTTCTATTATTCACAATTGCGGCAATAATATCTGGTAGATTATTACTTTCAGCAATAATTAAATGATCTTTTAATAATGGCCGCCAACTGTCTTCAATTCTATCTGCATAATAATTATAAGAAGATTCATTAGTAATAGCAATATGATATACATCATATTTTTCAATTACTTCTTCATATAATTCTTTTGTAGCTATTTCTTTTGCAGGCTTTTCTCCACCAATGACTTTTTGTAATTCATAAGATGGCAAATAAGGATTAAGTGGTTCATCGCCCATAGTAATAATAATACCTTTTTCACCACGTTTCCAACAATCTAGCTTACAATTATGTAAAGCAAAATACCAAGCAGCAGTATAAGATTCCCATCCATTACCACCACCGCCACCTTCAAAATAAATCTTAGTAGTTTGATCAAGGATACGAACATCGCTCTCAAATTGAGTAACTTGTAATGGTGCTTCATCACAAGCAAAATCTCCAATACCCATCATACAAAATTCAACATCTTTATTAGTTTTGTAAAGGGTGGTCATAATTTCATCTAGTTTGCTCGCGCACATAGTACATGCTGCTCCCATAGAACCAGTAACATCTAATCCAAGAATAACAGGGAGACTATGAGGATGATCTTCACCATCACAACATTCACGAATAATATTTTTAGGATTCAACGCAGCGTTAAGCTTATGCGCGCGATAAACACTTTGCACATTTGCTGTAGCCATATCAGCAATGTTATTAAATCCTAAAGTAGAAGTGGTATATGCTGTTGCACTATTAGTAGTCCAATATCCGCCGCCCATAATTATTTATTCTCCTCTTCCTCACCATCAATAGGTTCATCAAACATGCCATCAAACATATTTCCAAAAGGGTTATTATTACCCATAAACATCATCATAG
>Ga0265301_10002224_pt1 | contig 22997 bp, 15 predicted proteins | sample AusTroGonzalo_MG_2_FD_193488 | JGI IMG/M metagenome (GOLD analysis project Ga0265301, IMG submission 193488) | Bovine rumen microbial communities from tropical cattle in Woodstock, Queensland, Australia - Gonzalo_04 | ecosystem: Host-associated > Mammals > Digestive system > Stomach > Rumen ... | reverse complement strand
TATCGGGAATGTCCGGAATGTTCGGAATATTCGGATCCAGGCGAGGCTGATTGTATTGCGTCAAAAAGACAAGTGCAAGATCAGCATATTTTCAAGCATGATTTGCATGGAAGTATCAAGATGCTGCATCTATAATGTCAATAAAGGATTGAATATCACCAAATTGTGCAGGAATCGATAAGGAGGAAGCCTGATGACGACCCGCACCGTAAGGCCCAGAACCAAAGGAACCGGCTGGTTTGCCAGGGACTGGCGGCTGTATGTGATGCTGATTCTGCCGGTGGCTTTCTATCTGATCTTCTGCTATAAGCCCATGATCGGCCTGGTGATCGCTTTCCAGAAATACAACATGTTCAAGGGCATGTGGGGAAGCAAATGGGTCGGGCTGGACAACTTCAAGTTTGTCATGAGCATGCCGGATTTCCCGGTGGCTCTGAGAAATACCCTGTGGCTGAACTTCCTGGGCCTGATCGCCGGTTTCCCGGTTCCGATTATCCTGGCTATTCTGCTGAATGAACTGAGATGCGTGCCGTTCAAGAAAGTCTCCCAGACGCTGCTCTACCTGCCGCATTTCCTGAGCTGGATTATCATCGGCGGTATGGTGCTGCAGATTTTCAGCCCGCAGACCGGCATCATCAACGCGACGCTGTTGAAATGGGGCTGGATCGACAAGAGCATTCCCTTCCTGACGGACGGGCCGCACTGGCAGGCGACCTACACCTTCATCGGCGTATGGCAGAGCATGGGATGGGGGACCATCCTGTATCTTTCCGCGATCACTGGGATCAACATGGAGCTGTTTGAAGCCGCGAAGATCGATGGCGCAAACAAACTCCAGCAGATCTGGCATGTCACGCTGCCGGGGATTCGCTCCACGATCGTGGTGCTGCTGATCCTGAACGTCGGGCAGATGATGAACATCAGCTTTGACCGGCCGTACGTGCTGGGCAATCCCATGGTACAGAACTACTGTGATGTGCTTTCCACCTTCGTTTACCGTGCCGGTATTACGAACTCCCAGTTCGCGAGGGCGACGGCTATCGGTCTGTTCCAGTCTGTTGTCGGCATGATCCTGATCACCGCCGCTAATCTCGTCACCAAGAAGCTTGGTGAAGAGGGAATCTGGTAAAAGGAGGGCGGAGAAGATGACGACAATGCGCAAGCAAGCGTCCGAACGGGTCGTGACCGAGCGGAAGCCGAAAATCTGGACCCCTGGTCAGATCGTTCTGATGATCGTGATTCTGATCTTCAGCCTGACCTGTCTGCTTCCCTTTGTGAATGTGGCGGCGGTTTCCTTCAGCTCCAAATCCGCGATCCTGCGCGGAGACGTGAGCTTCTGGCCGGTGGAATTTAACACAACGGCCTATGAAGCGATTTTTTCCGACAAGAGCATGATCCACAGCCTGGTTTATACGATCAGCATCACTGTTGCCTATACCCTTTTCTCCATGATCATGACGATCCTGATGGCCTATCCGCTGACGAAAGGAAGGCTGAGAGGGCGGAAGTTCTTCAACTTTCTGGCACTGTTCACGATGTATTTCAGCGGCGGAACGATTCCGATCTATCTGAATATCAAGGAGCTGGGCTTGCTGGATACGCCTTGGTCGCTCATTTTACCCGGCATGCTGAGCACCTATAACATGATCATCCTGAAGAGCTTCTTCTCCGCTCTGCCCAAGGAGCTGGAGGAAGCCGCGATCATCGACGGAGCGAACGATTTCCAGGTGCTGCTGCGGGTTTACCTGCCGCTTTCAATGGCTTCACTGGCCACATTGACGCTGTTTTACGCGGTAGGCAAGTGGAACAGCTTCCAGGATGCGCTGTACTATATCAGTAACAAGGCTTACCAGCCGCTGCAGCTGAAACTGTACCATATTATCAAGGGCAGTCAGGCGGTGGATGTGGCGGCGCTTGAAGGCGGAGCCTCGACGGTGGCGACCAGTGTGTCCGAATCAATCGAACCGGCGACGATTATCTTCGCGACACTGCCGATTCTGGTGGTCTATCCCTTCGTGCAGCGGTATTTCGTCGCGGGCGTGACGATTGGCGCAGTGAAAGGCTAATGGTGTTATTTGCCGTCGGAGGACGGTAAAATAAAGAAAAGGAGAGAATGGAACATGAAGAAGGTACTTGCTATCCTGCTGACCCTGGCCCTGCTGCTGGGAATGACCGGCGCTGTGCTGGCCGAGGACGAATGGACCACCCTGCGGGTGGAAACCTACGATCGTGAGATCGCCGGTCTGGACGTGACGAACTGTTGGCAGCTGAAGTATGCTCAGGAGCACTTTGGCGATCCCAACAAGATCAAACTGGAGTTCGTTTCCTATGCCCGCTGGACCGAAGGCGAACTGCTGACCACCGCGCTGGCCGGCGGCACCGCTCCCGACATCTGCGTGACCTATAACGGCGGTCTGGTGCAGCAGTGCATCGACGACGAAGGCATCTGGCAGCTGGACGACCTGCTCAACGAGTATGGCGCCAACCTGAAGGCTTTCCTGGGTGAAGAGCTGCTCACCTACGGCCAGAAGGATCATGACGGTGACGGAACTCCCGAACAGTGGTACATTCCCGCCCGCCGCATCAGCCGCGCCAACGTCGGCAACTTCATCCGTGAAGACTGGCTGAAGGCCCTGAATATGGAGAAGCCCACCAATATCGAAGAGTTCACCGCCTATCTGCGGGCCGCCAAGGAAGCCAAGCTGGCCGGCGACAACACCGTACCGGTATCCTTCGGCATCTACGCTCCCGATCCGCTGTATAACGTGCGCCGCTGGACCGATGCGTGGGTTGATTTCTCCCAGGTCACCAAGGAAGACTGGTTCGCCTATGCCCGTAACCCTGAAATGCTGCCGGGCAGCAAGGAAGGTTTCCGCTGGCTGAACACGCTGTATCATGAAGGCCTTATCCCCGAAACCTTCGCCCTGACCGATAATGACCAGGCCAACGACACGGCCCTGATCATGGGTTACAACGGCTTCTTCTCCCAGCAGCCCGATCAGCCCTGGCGGACTGACAAGAACTACGAAATCGAAATGGAAAAGAACGTTGAAGGCGCTCACTGGGTTACCGTGAACCCCTTCAAGAACGAGAGCCTGAACAAGACCCTGCATGACATGTACGCTCCGGCCGGACTGAGCATCATCATCCCGAAGACCACCGATGAAAAGACCGCTGTCGCCGCCATGAAGTATCTGGACTGGATGGCCATTCCGGAGAATATGTTTGCCATGCAGAACGGTATCGAAGGGATCAACTATGAGGGTCTGACCGAGGACGGTATCCCCTACGGTGTGAAGAGTGCTGACGATGTTCCGGATGAGAACAAGATGCATGCCGGCGACATTTGCTTCATCTCCAACGGTCTGTGCTACGGCGATGATGAAAAGAACGCGGCCGCTCTGGCGCTGCCTTTCAAGGGATATGAAGAAGACGTTAAGGCGTCCTACGCGGATTCTCTGACCGATGCGTGGACCCAGATCAGCTTCCCGGTCAGCATTCAGGCCGAGACCGACTACGGCGAGACCGTGAAGAGCGCCCAGGGCAAGTTCCTGGCTGATGTGGTCAGCTGCGATCCCGAGAAGTTCGACGAAGTCTACGATGCCGGTATCCAGGATATTCTGAACTCCGGCGCACAGGCAATGATCGATGAATTCCGCGCTGCTTACCAGGCCGGTAACTATCGCGGAGTGTTCCCGGGAGATCTGTAATCCCAAAAAACAAAAAAATACAACGGGACTGCCTCGATCGATCCGTCGGATCGGGGGAGGCAGTCCCCCTTTATACCCTTTTATCAGGTTTTTTCCTCATAATTCCTTGTTTCTGAAACGGCTCAGCTGTTTCCGGTACTGCTTCGGTGACATGCCGACGACTTTGGAAAAGGAACGGAGAAAATTGGAATAATCATTAAAGCCGCACTGATAGGAAATGGTGTTGAGCGAGTCGGTGCCCAGCATCAGCTGCCGCGCGAGGGTCACCCGGCGGTAGAGGACATAGTCGTAGACACTCCGGTTGGTGAAGCGGGAAAACTCGTGGGAAAGATAAGATTCGCTGACCCCGAACCGTCTGGCCAGTTCGCTGATACGCAGCGGCTGGGTATAGTGATTGTTGATATAAGTCAGCACATCCTGAATGGCGCTGTTTGACGTTCCTTCGTCCTTGACGGGGACTGTACGGCGGATGACCTGACAGAGCAGATTCAGAAGGGTCATCATATGGGCATAATCCTCAAAACGGTCAACCGCATCACCATCCCGAAGCTGTGCGGACTCAATCTTCCGGATACAGTTCACGAACCGTTCGGCATCTACATCCGACAACTGATAAGTATGATGTCCGCCGGCAGCGCGGGCCTGGAGAAACTGATTGAGATCCAGCTGGCCGCAGCCCAGGTTCTCCAGGACTTCCGGGGCCAGATTCAGGAAAGCGCGCTCGTAATTTCTCATCTGCCCGGTGCAGGAAAGCCCGTGCATGCAGAAGGGCGGAAAAATATACACCTGATTGGGCTTGAGCAGATACAGTTTGTTATCTACGCCCATATACTCTCCGCCATGAAGATGAATATAGAGTTCATAATAGTCATGGCAGTGGTACTGGGTAACTTCCATCTGCTCATTGAAACGGTAACGGGCTTCATACCCCTGACCGCCCTGAGCCATCGGCTCAAAAGGGGTCTGTATTTCATAGGTTTCCATAAAACCTCCGTGCAGCATTTGCATATGATGAAAGAGGGAAACGTATATGATCAAAGTGGCTATCATAGGAACAGGCGGAATCTCTCACGCACATATCCAGGCATATCTGAAATTTCCGGAGCGTTGCCGTATCGCGGCGCTTGTGGATATTATCCCTGAAAAAGCGCAGCATGTCAAGGAACAGTACGGGCTGGACGCGGCTGTTTATCTTGATCACCATGAGATCCTGGACAAGGAAATTGATCTGGTGGACGTATGCACGCCGCCCTATGTCCATGCGGAAATCTCGATCAACGCGCTCAGAAGCGGGAAGAATGTAGTATGCGAAAAGCCCATGGCGGCATCCCTTGCCGAGTGCGACGCGGTGCTGAAAGCAAGGGACGAGAGCGGGAAAAAACTTTCGATCATTGCGCAGAACCGTTTCCGGCTGCCGGTTCGCAATCTGAAGGCGCTGCTGGACAGCGGTCTGGCGGGCAAGGTACGGCATGTGACGGTTAATTCCCTGTGGTTCCGGGGGCACAGTTATTACGACCTGTGGTGGCGGGGTACCTGGGAAACGGAAGGCGGCGGATGTACGCTGAATCACGCAGTGCACCATATTGACATGCTGGGATGGATGATGGGCACGCCGGAAAGAGTGACAAGCGTGCTGGCGAACACCGGACATGACAATGCCGAAGTGGAGGATCTGTCCGTCAGCATTGCCGAATACCCGGGTGCGCTGGCGACGGTAACGGCTTCCGTGGTGGACCACGGGGAAGATCAGGCGCTGATTTTCCAGTGCGAGAAGGCCAAGATTGCTTTCCCGTATGATGTATTTGCCTCTCAGCCGCAGCCGAACGGATTTCCGCTGGCGGAACCGGATGAATCGTTCGCCAAAGAGGCGGAAGACTATCTGGCAAAGCTTCCGCCGCTGCCCTATGAGATGCATGTGGGGCAGCTGGAGAATGTGCTGAGCGCGCTGGAAAATGATACGGAGCCAGCCATTACCGGTGAGGACGGCCGGCGAACGATTGAACTGATCAGCGCGATTTATAAGGCCGGATCCACCAGGACGGCCGTAACGCTTCCGCTGAGTCCGGAAGATCCGTTCTATACGGTGGAGGGGATTCGTGCGAATGTCCCGCATTTCTATCAGAAGACCGCGTCGGTGGAAAGCCAGGACGGGGAACTGTCCTTCGGCAACTTCCGGAAAGGAGAAAAATGATGAACGTATCAGACGGCATGAATTATGCCCCGAAGGGGAAACCGAGTCCGGTTGTCAAACCCGGTGAGTTCGTGTTTTCCGCTGTCCGGCTGGATCACGGGCATATCTACGGCATGTGCAACGGGCTGACGGAAGCCGGTGGGACGCTGAAATACGTTTACGATCCGGATGAGGGGAAGGTTGCCGCTTTTCTGAAAGCGTTTCCGCAGGCCAGGGCGGCCCGGAGCGAAGAGGAAGCGCTTTCGGATCCGGAGACGCAGATGATCGCCGGCGCGGCCGTTACCAGTGAGCGCTGCGCGCTGGGACTTCGGGCCATGGACGCGGGAAAGGATTACTTCACGGACAAGGCGCCCTTCACCACGATAGAGCAGCTTGCCTCCGCCCGGGAAGCGGTAAAAAAGACCGGCAAAAAATACATGGTCTATTATGCGGAAAGGCTTCATGACGAAGGTTCCATTCTGGCCGGATATATTGCCGAATCTGGGGAAATCGGGAAAGTGATCTCGGTGACCGGATTCGGTCCGCACCGCCTCGGTGCGCCGGGACGGCCGGCCTGGTTCTTCGAACGGGAAAAATACGGCGGGATTCTTTGCGATATCGGCAGCCATCAGCTGGAGCAGTTTCTGTATTATGCGAAGGAAGAGGATGCGACGGTGACAGCCAGCCGGATTGCCAATTTCGCGCATCCGGAATACCCGGAACTGGAGGATTTCGGGGACTGTCAGCTGACGGGAAAGAACGGTTCGGCCGGATATTTCCGCCTGGACTGGTTTACCCCGGACGGACTGCGAACCTGGGGCGACGGGCGGATGTTTATCCAGGGGACAAAAGGGTTCATCGAGATCCGGAAATATATAAACCTTGCTTCCGATCAGGAAGGCGGAGGCCATGTGTTTGTGGTGAACGATCAGGGTGAAAAGTATCTCAATGCCGTCGGAGTAACGGGGTATCCCTTCTTCGGGCAGCTGATTCTGGACTGCCTGAACCGGACGGAAAACGCCATGACGCAGGAACACGCGTTTAAAGCGGCTGAACTGAGCCTGCAGGCGCAGGCAATGGCTGTGAGGATCAAATAACAATGAACAAGGATAAGATCCGGTTGGGGATCATCGGGATCGGGAATATGGGATCCGAGCATTGCCGGACGATCCTGGCGGGAAAATGCCCGGAGATTGAGCTGGCTGCGGTGGCTGATCTGCGGCCGGAACGGCGCGCATGGGCAAAAGAAGCGCTGCCTGGGAGTGTTCAGGTCTTTTGGAGCGGGAGTGAACTGATCCGAAGCGGAACCTGCGAAGCGGTTCTGGTCTCTGTGCCGCACTTTCAGCATGAGGAAGTCTGCATTGAAGCACTTGAACGCGGGCTGGATGTCCTTTGCGAGAAACCGGCAGCGGTGCGGGCTTCCCAGGCGGAGCGGATGATCCGGACGGCCGGGAAAACCGGCAGGACGCTGACCTTTATGTTCAACCAGCGAACCAACTGCACCTACCGCGCGCTGAAGGAATTGCTTGAAAGCGGAAACCTGGGAAAGATCAAGCGGGTCAACTGGATTATCACCGACTGGTACCGGACGCAGCGGTATTATGATTCCGGTTCCTGGCGGGCCACCTGGGCCGGGGAAGGCGGCGGCGTGTTGCTGAACCAGTGCCCTCATCAGCTGGATCTGCTGATCTGGCTGTGCGGTATGCCGTGCAAGGTCACGGCCAAATGCCAGGAAGGGAAATGGCATCATATTGAAGTGGAGGACGACGTGACGGTCTTCCTTGAATTCCCGGGCGGCGCGACCGGTGTGTTTGTCGCGTCCACAGGCGATCTGCCGGGAACCAACCGGCTGGAAATTGACTGTGAAAGCGGCAAGGCCGTATGTGAAGGCGGGGAAGTGCGTGTCCGGATGCTGGAAGATAACGAGCGGGAGATCTGCTTTACCAGCGACGACCCCTGGTACAGAGGGGAAACCAGGGAATATATCTTGGAGACAGACGGGGCAAACCCGCAGCATGCCGGAGTCATTAATGCTTTCGCGGCGCATCTGCTTCGGGGAGCAACGCTGACGGCGGAAGCGGAAGACGGACTTCGGGCGTTGCAACTGTCAAACGCCATTCATCTGTCAGGCTGGACCGGTGAAACCCTCGGGGTTCCTGTCTCGGAGGAACGGTTCGACCGGGAACTGGATCGAAAAATCGCCGGTTCGCATATCACGAAAACCGGCGATATCACCTATGAAACCAGTCACAGCGGCACCGGAGAGCGCCTCAGCGGGTCAGGTCATACATCATGATTCCCGCCGCGACGGCAGCATTCAGGGATTCCGCGCCGCCGCGCATGGGCAGGCAGAGACGGTGTGTGGCAACGGCTTTCACTTCGTCGGAGATGCCGTTTCCCTCATTGCCGATCACAAGCACAAAGGAAGGAGCAACGTTGCTCCGCTCATAGAAGGGTTCACCGTCCAGCTGGGAAGAAAGGACAGAATAGCCCTTCTTTTTCAATTCCTCCAGGGCTTCCGGAAGGGAAGACGGGAAAGAAAAACCGAGGCGGAAAACGCTTCCCATGGTCGCGCGGAGAACCTTCGGGGAAAAGAGATCCGCGCATTCCCGGCTGAACAGGACTCCGTTGAATCCAGCTGCATCGGCAGTGCGGATGATGGTTCCGACGTTCCCGGGATCCTGCACGCCGTCCAGCGCAAGCAGACGTTGTCCGGAAGCCGGTTTTGTTTCCAGATCCAGCACCGCGGCGATGCCCTGCGGTGTTTTTGTATCGCAGACAGTGCTGAAAACATGGCCGGGAAGAATATACCGCGGAATATTCTCCTGCCCTGAACCGGTCCCTATGTCTCCGATAAAATCTTCCCGCAAAAGAAGCGCTTTGACCTTCAGGCCGGAAGCGAGGGCTTCACGGACCATTTTGGGGCCTTCCACCAGAAAGGCATGATGCTCCTCACGGCCTTTTTTTTCTTTCAGGGATTTCCAGGCTTGGACTTTCGGGTTTTTCAGGGAGGTGATGGTTTCCATCAGCATGATCCTTTCTGTAGGGCTTTCCGTAAGGAATCGCACGCGCACCGCGGCCGGTGTGCCGGCTCGCGCACCGCGCGCGACATCGCCCAACCCCTTCGGTTTTCAAGATAAGAGCTTTACGGTTGCCCTTTATACGGAAGTCAAATCGAGAAGCGTTGTGAGCCAGGCGGAGAGGGCATCGAAGGGTTTCAGGGCCGTCTGCTCCGTAAAGGACTGGTCGATGGCGGCGGTGACGACCGACTCGCCATAGGGTGTAAAGGGATGATAGAAGTCGCCGGTAAAGAAATTCGGGAACAGCATGGCCGCAGAGGCCGGAAATTCCTTAGCGAAACGGATCAGAAACTGCGGGAGCAGTTCCTCCGGCCGGACGGAGAGGGCGGCAGGAACGGCGGATGCGTCGGGCAGGTCCGGCGTAATCTGCTGCAGGACAGAGAGGCCGGCAGGTATTTCCATCTTCTTTTCAGCGGAAAAAAGGAGCGAGATGGAAGCGACGCGGCGGTTCCGGAACATGGTGAGACAATGCCACAGGCCGCTCTTGACCTGATCCGGCAGGCCTTCCAGCAGCAGAGAACCGCGGCCGGCCAGGCAGAGGCTCATCTGTTCCGGCAGGAAATCATTCTTGCCCGGATCTGCGGAGATTTGCAGCAGGATAAGCCCGGAAAGCATCATCAGGAAACTGAAGTGCAGAAGCAGCAGGGATCCGAGGCGGGTCGGCATACCTGTTCCCGGATGGTACAGAAACGCGGGGAGCAGGAATGCAAACCGGTCAGCGATAAAACTGTCCAGCGCGAGCCGCGAATGGCGCAGGGCGGAAGAATCTGCTCTCGCGTTGTTCAGGATTTGCTCCAGCAGGGCAAGATCCTGCAGAAAGACCTGGTCCTGCACATAGCCGAGATCCTGACGGAGAACGGACGGGTCACGCAGAAGGGTAGGCAGCAGCATATAGTGTACGCCGAGCGGGATCTGGCAGGTGCGGACGGCCTGTTCCCTTCCGCGGAGAAACAGTGAAATATCCGCGGTACAGGCTCCGATATCCAGGACCATAAAGCCTCCCCGGGTGTCTTCCGAAGCGCAGAGACGGAAGTAAGCACCCAGGGCAGCGCTTTCCGCTGCAAAGGTCACAAGCGGCTGTTTTTCCGGGATCGGGAAACCGGCGGCTTCGTTTACTTCCAGCGCCAGAGAGATAAAGAGTTCACGGAGCTTTTCCCGGCCGGTTTTCGCCATCTCGTCCGGAATGGCGAAACGCCAGAGGATGGAGGCGAGCCCGTCCGAACGGGCCTGCAGCGCGGTCATCAGCATGATCTGATGCAGACAGAGAACGATGGAACGCCCCTTTTCCTCTTCCCATTTCAGACAGGTATAGAGGGCGCCGGTCGGAATGGAAAGCACGTCCTGGAGCGAAGAAGACATCAGCACGATTCCGTCTTCAAAAGGCAGCGGCGCGGCGCCGGGGACGTTCCGGAAGATCCGGGATGCTGTCGGAAGAAGCGCGGAAACCGGGACAGCCGGTAAAAACTCACGGCGAAGCAGATCCCGTGATGAAGCCGGATTGTTGATCAGCGTACGAACCATGGAGGCGCCCTGAAGCGGCTTGCGGTGACGACCGGAAGAAAGCACGACGGAGGTACCGACGGAACCGAAATCGATGCAGGCGGTCACACTCTCTTCTTTCCGGATCTCCGGCGCGGGAAGCAGATTCAGCACGGAACCGATGGAAGAACCTTCCCGGCAGAAGGTAAAGCACAACGGGAAAGAAGGCGTACGCGAAACCATTCGGGCGGATTCCCCGCGCTCCGGCGACAGGGACGAACCGTCAGCCGTGAAAACTTTCATCTCAAAAGCTTGCGGCATGTTTGCATAGATCAGATAGGCCTTCCAATCTTCGGGAGAGAAGGGTAGGTTCGGCCAGACGGCGAGTGTCGGGATATCATGGGCATAGAGATTCAGGATTTCGTCCGGCGCCCAGGTCCGGATCATCCGGACGGGGAAACTGCCTTCCAGTGTCAGCACGGTCTTGATGCCGTTTCCTTCACTGCGTTCAAAGGACAGCATTCCCTGCCTGAAAAGGGTCCGGCCTTCGGGAAGACGGCAAAGCGCGAGCGCAAAATCGCCGTTGAAAGGCGGAAGAACGGCATCCGGCTGGATGACGGGCTGCTCGGCAGGCGGTTCGCCCTCCTTCTTCGGTACTTCCGCGGGAGGAAGGACACACATGGAACTGAGCAGGGAATCCCCGATGATCTCCCCACCCCGGGCCGGGAACAGCGCCAGACGGTCACTGAAAGGCTCAAGCGCAAAGGCGGCCAGATCCTGACCCAGAGATTCCGTGAGAATTGTCTGGACAGAGGGCGAATGCGGATCCCAGGGCCAGGTCAGTTCCGTGACCGTATCCCGGATCGGCTGGGCGGCTTTTTCCAGTAATTTCAGAACCACATCCCTGGCCTCCTGACACGCGTCGGGATAACGGTCCAGCAGGAGATTCAATTCCCGCACCAGCGCGTCATGATAATCGTCGGAAGAACGGGAAAGCGTACTGCATTCTTCGGCAAGAAGATTCAGAATATAGTCTTCGGCCGGAAGCGGAATGCCCTCCAGAAGCGTTTTGCCGTTTTCGCGGGCAAAAGGGACATCCTTGTAGCAAAAAACAATATCGTCCGGAACGCTGCACTGGGAGGCCGGGAAACCGGATTGATCCAGCAGACGGGAAGCAATCTCGTCCGCAGCGACAAAATGCTCATAGAAACAGACTTCACGGACAAGGGAAGAAGAGAAAGCGGGAAGCAGGCGAAGCCCGAAGGCAGCTTTCAGCCGGAGTTCCATGCGGTCCGGCAGCGCAGGCTCATCTTTTTCTTTGGTAAGATCCTCCAGGAAGGCGGAAAGGAAAGCCCGTAACGCGGAAGACGCCGATTCGGGAAGATTTGCCAGCATGCGGGCAAGCTGTTCCTTCATGACGGTCCGGTCGCTTTCGCAAAGGAGACCGCACGGATCCCGGAAGGCGGAAGCCTCCTGATCAAACCATGGGGCGGCAAACGCCGGCATCAGCGCAGCGTGTGCGGATATGCGGCGGGCGGGAATCAGATCCCGGCCGGGCAGGATCAGTGCAAAGGGAAGAGTTTCATTTTCCCTGACCAGGGAAATCAGATGAACATGGTCCGCCTGATGAGCGGCCATCCAGGCTTGGAGGACAGGGGAGTCTTTTGTGTCCAGCCGTTCAAAGGCAAGGGAAGCTTCTGCAGATGTCCTGCGGCGATACTGGCGTAGCAGAAGACAGGCCAGCAGGCCTCTTTTTTCGCTGTCCGGTTTGGCGGAAGCATCACCGGGAAGCAGCGGAAGAAGTGCTGAAACGGTGAGCAGCGGTTTTTCCGGAAACAGATCAGGCAGCAATGGCAGGGAGGGCAGAGAACCGACAGAAAGGAAACGAAGGGAAGCTGTCTCTTCATGGCTGACGGTCAAAGCGGAACGGATCAGCGAGAAGAGCGGATCCTGGGCCGAAGCATCGGAAACCGTAGACAGCAGCTCTTTCAGCAGCGTTTTGATGTCGGACAGCTGCCCTTCCCAGAAGAGGGAAGGCAACAGGGCGCGCATTTCCTTGCGGAGGGGTTCCGCGCCGAGCGGTTCGGTCAGCAGGAGCGCGGACAGTTTTTCCACCGCGGCGGCTGTAAGCAACCGCGAAGAACAGGGATTCAGGGAAGACGCTTCGGACGAAATGCCGGAAGTCTCCGGAACCGGAAGCGGCGCGTCCAGATCCTGTCTGCAGCGCAGCACCGCGGCCTTCAGCAGTCGGATCCGGCGGGCCTGGGCCGCCACCGTCAGATGATCCGCTTTTTCCCCCGGAGAGAGATGCGCTGCTTTGTCTTCAGCAGCGGTCAGGGCGCCGGTGCATTGTGTCAGACAGTTCTGCAGGGCCGGGCGGGCGTAACAGCCGCCCATGGCACCGAGCGCCCGGTTACGGGCTTCTGTTTCTTCTTTCAGCTGTGCGGCGATTTCGTCCAGACGGCGAAGCTGCTTTTCTTCTTCCGTGTCCGCCAGCGAGACCCGGTGAACCGGTTTGATCTTCATGACTCCGGCCTCTTCGGCTTCCGCGACCGAAACGTCATATTCGGACGCAACTGTCACGGTTCTTCCGCAGGCGGCGACAGCATCCTGCCAGACAGGTTCGCTGATCTCCGGAAGACGGAGCGGATCGGGAAGGAAACGGATCAGCGAGAGCGCTTCCGACAGGACTGCTTTCAGCGTACGCTCAGCCTTGTTCAAAGCTTCCGGAAGAGCGACAGAGCCGCTTTCGGGACGGAAGAGACGCCTGAAAAGACCGCCGCGTGTGTTCGGCGCAAGGGAACGAAGCGAACCGGGACGTTCCGCGTATGTATGCAAGGCGGGAAACAGATCGGAAAGAAGCCACGCAGCACAATGAATAAAGGCAGCAAAAGGCTTTGCTTCCTCACCGAGCGACTGCAGCGTAAGAATACCGGGAATCTCCAGGGTATGAAGGCCTTTGGCTGGAAATTTCTCCGAAGAACAGATCCGGCCGAGAATCCGGGCAGTCGCCACAGACACCAGACGCCATGCCTCTTCTGACTGATTCAGGGAAGTGGGAAGGGACAAGATCCAGCAGGCGTCGGCCGGGGAAACTTCTTCCTGGTCCGGACGGGCGATAAGATGCTGATCCTCCATCGCCTGAACAGCTTCCCGGAATGTCTTTTCTTCCAGATCCGCGGCAGGAGAAGAACGTTTTGCCATACAGAGCAGGCAGAATGAGACCTTTTCGCCGGAAATGCTGCCGCGAAGATGACGAAGCAGCGCAAAGGCGGCGCCGGCCGAAAAGGGATCGCAAAGATCGCAGAGAAGGCAGATTCTGATCTCCTCATCCGAAGCCGCAGCTGAATTGATCCGCCCGATCCAGTCGACAAGAGGCCGAAGGGAATCCTGTCGGGACAGCAGCGCGGAAAAGGCCCATTCCACCGCTTCCCTGTCGGTTTTATAGGAAAGAGGCATGCCCTTGCCCCGAAGGGCGCCGATCAGCGCGGAAGAGGCAGGATCCGATGAGAGATCAGAAAGGGAGGGCAGCTGCGGACGAAATGCAACGAAACGAAAAGAAGAAGGGAAAAGGGGACAATCCGTGTTCAGATCTTCGGCAAACGCGGAGATCATGGAATCGGGATCCCTGTCGGCAATATGACAGATATCCAGACCGGTTACCGGACGGGCCGCTCCGCAGGAAAGCGAAGCAAGGACCGTAGGCAGGGCCCGGCCCGCGGCGTTACCGATCGGCAGAAAAAACGATTTCAAAGGTTTCCCTTCTTTCCAAAAGCATAACATTAAATTTTTCGACACGGAGAGGAAAGAATCCTTGTAGATTGTGGAGGAGCTGCGCTTTATGCTATAATCACACAGGCTTTTAAAAATGTTTTGAACCGGAATGATAGCTGAAATGAATGCATTTTATCCGTCAGAATAATGACAGTCTGGAGGGATGAAGCTTGAAATACAGGCCGATCATCCAATATGAAAATACCGTTTCCGGAATCTTTGTGAAGAGGGTCAATCGGTTTGTAGCTGAGGTTCTCATTGACGGAAAACAGGAATCTGTTCATGTAAAGAACACCGGACGGCTGCAGGAACTGCTTGTCCCGGATGCAAGGGTGACGCTTCTGAGATTCGACAATCCGGACCGGAAAACAGCGTATGATCTGATTTCAGTATACAAGCCGGGGCTGAAATGGGTAAACATAGACAGCTTCGCGCCGAATGCGCTGATGAAGCTGCTTCTGGAAAATGACGGATTCTATGATGCTGTCAGGCCGGAATATCGTTATGGCGATTCGAGATTTGATTTCTATATGGAGAGTCAGGGCAGCAAGTATCTCAGAGAAGTGAAGGGATGCACGCTTACATCCGATCCGAGGACAGGAATCGGGCTTTTCCCGGATGCTCCGACAGAAAGAGGCGTTAAGCATCTGAAAGAATTGGCGGAAGCGGAAAAGAACGGTTTTCACTGTACAATATGCTTTGTCATTCAGATGAACGGCGTCCATATGGTCCGTCCCAACGATGCGGCACAGCCGGAATTCGGGCAGGCTCTGATCCGGGCCGCGAAGGCGGGGGTTGGCGTAATCTATTATAGCTGCCATGTGGAAGCTGACAGCATCAAAATCACAGGGGAAACGGCAGATTGCCGTTATGCGGGAATGTAATCGACGGAAGTGCTGAGATGACTATTGACGAATATATCTGTTGATAACCGGGAAAGGTGGAAAAATGGATCCGCGAAATAATCACTTTGGCGAACTGAATCAGTTTCTTTATACAAAATGCTATGATCAGCTTTGCACGTCTGTTTCCAATGCTCTCGGGCGACAGGTCTCAGCAGTGATCCATCAGAACCAGATCAGCGTTGATGTTGATGAGGACAACGTCTGGTATGTTTTTCGGGCGAATGTGGAGTTTGGGCCGGATGAAACGGAAAAAGATCGAATCACTGTCCGCTTTACCTTTAACGGCGATGCATGGGCGCTTTCAGTGACAGATATTATCCGGAAGAATTCCGAATCTCCTGAAAAACTGCAGCAATACGGTGTCTATGCGGATCAGCATCTGATTCCCAGAATTTTCAATGATGAACAACGAGAAGCGGAGGCAAAGCGGTTTCTTGAGCGCTATTGTCCGGAAGCGCTGACTGATCCCATGCTGGTGCCGATCCGGTCCATCATGGAAAAGAAGATGGGCCTGAACGTGATAACAAACTTCCGGCTGCCGGATAATGCTTACGGGGAGATTGCCTACCGCGACGATCAAACGCTGGTGATGAATGAAGACGGGGATGACCTGCTGATTATCCCCCGCAAACGTGGCGACGTGCTGATCGACGGATATAATGCTTTACTGCGCAGGTTCGGGGCGATGAATTTCACGCTGGCCCATGAAGCTTATCACTGGTTTGCGCATCGGGCGTATGTAGATTTTCACAGGTTGACAGGGAAACAGGCGGACGGCTCCTACAACGGAACTTCGCGGTACAGTTCTGCCGACATATTGGAAATCCAGGCCAACGCTATGGCATCCCGGATTCTGATGCCGCGGCAGGCATTCATCCGGAAGGCCCGCGAGATGTCCGGGGACGACATACACAGCACCATCAATTCGCTCGCGTCTTTTTTTCATGTATCCTATTCTGCGGCAACGATCCGGCTGGCACAACTGGGGCTGTATGATTTCCGCACTCCGGTAGAAACCACTCATGTGACGCCCTGGGATGCTTTTGATGTGTATCTCTCCGATGACGCTTTCCGTGAACTGGTGGATACGGAACAGATCGTCTATACGGATGAGCACTATGTGTATAACAGGCCGGAATATGTGACGCTGGTCTGGGAGGATGTACCGAAGTACGGCTGTTCCGGCGGACCGTATCAGATTACGGATTACGCGCTTTCGCATCCGGAAGAGGCGTTTGTTCGCTTCACGATCGACCACAGGCGGGTGATCGGACACGATGGGGAAATACTTCAGGCCCGTTCGGATGCTTATCTGCGGGCACAGGTGAATTCGACGCGCCGGTTGCTGCCTGAAAAAGCAAAAAAGATGAAACGGTTCGCGAAAATATTTGAACAAAAGTATCAAAGCAGGGGCGGGAAAACATTCTGCGAAACGGCAAAGGAGATCATCGAAGAACGATATGGGTCAGATGAAGAGGTTTCACCTGTAAAAGCATTCTGTGGCGATACGCTTCAGAAACGGCAGTATTATGAAAAAATCATGAAAGGAACTGCGGGACAGCCGGAAAACAATACATTGATGAGCTTGTGTGTTGGATTTTGCCTGAGCGTAGAAAAGGCGGTGGAGTTGTTCCGGTCCGCCGGAAGGTCGCTTTCCTGGTCGCGAACCGATCAGGCCTATTGCTTCATTCTGGCTCATATGCGGGATCAGGATATCGAAGACGTAAACGTTTTTCTGGATGATCTGGGGATAAGTCCCCTTGGGACAAAACAGAACAAACAGTAAGCGCGCTTTCTATATATGATATGCACTTTGAAAGTGCATGAAAAAAAGGTCATTGAGGTAACCTGCTCATGCGGACGCTGTATGCCGGTTTCGGCATCCGAAGCAGCCGACAACATGAGGAGGACCCCGATATGATGAAGGAACTGAACACCACCGTTCTGCCCGAAGTGATGAAGACGCTGCCTTTCTGCTGCTGGAAGCTGGAGAAGGATCTGCAGGGAAGGGATACGAAGGTGCCCTACAATCCAAAAACTGGGTACAGGGCCAAAGTAGACACGCCTTCCACATTCGGAACGCTGGACGAGGCGCTGGATGCGTACGGGAGCGGCAATTATGCCGGAATCGGTTTCAACATTTCCGAAGAGAGCATAGGCGAAGATGCTGGTGAGATCGGAGGATTCGATCTGGACGACTGCGTAACGGACGGAGTGATTTCTGAAGCGGCGCAGGATGTTCTTTATCTTTTTTCGGATGCCTATGTTGAATTCTCGCCTTCCGGGACCGGCTTACATGGGTATTTCCTGCTGCCGGAAGGGACTGCTTTTGACCGGGATGAGTATTATATCAACAACCGAAAGAATAAAATGGAGATCTATCTGCCGGGAGTTACGAAACATTTTCTGACGCTGACAGGGAATGTTTACCGGACCGGAAATATGCGGATTACGGCGAAAAATCTGCAGGTGTTTCTGGATCGTTATATGGTGCGCCCGAAAAAAACTGTTGTTGCCGTAACTCCACCGGAAGGCGGTTCCATCCTTTCCGACGGCGAGGTTATCCGGAAGCTTTCCAATGAACCGAATGGAGAACGGTTTATGCGCCTGTACCGCGGTGAATGGGAAGATTGTGCGTCGGAAGATGCCGCGAACTGGTCTCATTCGGAGGCCGATATGTGCCTGTGCATGAAACTGGCGTTTTACTGTCGGGGAGATCTGGAACAGATGGACCGACTTTTTCGGGGCAGCGGGTTGATGCGCGAAAAATGGGACAGGCAGACCGGAGGCTCGACCTACGGGGAGATCACCATGACGAATGCAGTTCAATACTGTTCCGCGTTTTATGAGCCGCCGGAACGAAGCTCTGCTGCCGAGGATTTTGCGGATACGGAAGATTGTGCGGAACAGGTTGACACATTGCTGGCCGGTGAGATTACGCCTGAAGTGATTCTTTCAGGGGACGCACTGAAGCTTGCCGCCTGGGCCTATGAGAACGATATGCTCCGTTATACCCGGATCCGTCAGGCAGTACCAAAGGAAGTCGGCGTCCGAAATTTCGAGACGGCTATGAAACGGCAACTGACATCGACATCCGGGATGCACCCGGCAATCGGGAAGGACAAACTCCTTTCCCTGCCGGGAGTAGTTGCCCCGGGGATGATTGTCCCCGGGAACTGGATTTTGGATGAACACGGTATCCGGTATATTGACGACGAGGGCTGCGTCGTCACGGTTTCGCCGGAGCCTCTGTTTGTCAGCGCAAAGATGGAGAATGTGGACGATGGAAGTGAAAAACTGGAGCTGACATACCGCCGGAACGGACGATATCGGAAGCTGATCGCGCCGCGATCTGATCTGCTGAACAGGAACAGTATCATACAGTATGCGGATGCCGGGCTTCCTGTATCCTCCGGAACGGCAGGAAACCTGACACGGTTTATTGCGGAGATGGAAGCGGCAAACTGCATGTCGATTCCGCTCAACAGGTGCATCCGGCGTGCCGGATGGGTTGGAGACGAATTTTTTCCTTATCTCCTGAACAGTCCGATGCTGGCGCAGGAGGACGAGGAAAACGCAGAACGTTTTCTGGAACATCTGCGTCAGAACGGCAGTAAGGAAAAGTGGTTTTCCATGGCGGCGAAAGTGCGCTCGATGCCGTTTGCAAGGGCAATGCTGGCGGCAAGCTTCGCATCTCCGCTGTTATATCTCCTGCAACATCGGAATATTTATTTTCATAACTGGTGCGATACCAAATCCGGCAAGACCGCCGCACTGAAGTTTGCTATGTCTGTATGGGGCGATCCGGCATCCCTGGTTAAATCCTACTTTGCGACGATGGTCGGTATGGAGCACAGGGCGGGTACGATGAAGCATCTGCCGCTGGCGCTGGATGAACTGCAGACGATCGATAAGAGGATGAGCATCAATAATATGGTCTATACGCTGGGAAACGGCGTCGGAAAGACCCGGGGACGGGCGGGGGGCGGCATCAGGGCGATTGATGTTTGGAGGAATTGCATCCTGTCTACCGGCGAGCAGCCGATCAGCGCGGACAGTTCCATGGACGGAATCAATACGCGGCTGCTTGAAATATACGGGAAACCTGTGGAGGATGAGGCCGTGGCGGCGGAGATGCATCAGGTTTGCGAACAGCATTACGGATTTGCTGCGATACCGTATATCATTTATGTGACGGGACACATGAAGGAAATGAGAGCTGACTTTGAGGGACTTCGCTCTGAGCTGGAACTGCTGTGCGGAAATGAGGATGTGAAGGCTGACAATAGTGCTGTCTTGGCGCTGGCGGATTATTATTCCTCGGTAGCCGTGTTCGGGATGGAGGAGGACGAGGCGCGGAATGAAGCACTTGAGCTGGGAGAGACGTTGATGACCGCGCTGAAGCAGGAGGATCACACGGACACGGTGGACCGTGCCTGGAATTTTGTATCCGGCTGGGTGGCCTGCAACAAAGACAAATTCGCATCGGATGTGATTGAACCGAGGGAAACGTACGGGACTATTGAAAAAGGAAAGATCTGCGTCATCTGCGCGGCGCTGAACAAGGCATTGGAAGATGCCGGGTATTCTTACCGCAAATGCATCAGGGGTTTCAGCGAACGCGGGTATCTGAAAACCACGACGGATTCCGAAGGGAAAAACCGGAATCAGCATTTGATGCGTGTGAAGGGGATTTCGACACGGGTGTATGTGCTATACATGGAAGTAAACAACGTGAAACCTGCAGACGACGGGTTCCTGTGCTGAAATACGGGTGTAACCACGTAACCACTGTTTTCACACACCATATATACACACATTATGAATAATGAATTATTTAAGTAACTGAAATATAATTTCCGCCAAAAGAAATATGGTGTGGTGGTTACAGTGGTTACAGTGGTTACATCATATGACAATCATTGAAAACAATGAGAATAAGCGATATACTATATCCTGTTGTGTGGATGATAGTGCAGACTGATGAAATGCGTATGGTGATCATACAGCATGAAAAGCGATGAAGAGGAGAAATACTGAAATATGATGAAGAAACTTACAGTAATCGGGTGCACGATGTGGATTGTCGGACTTGTTACCGCGATCATCGGGCTGAATTTGACGGGAAATGCCAAGACATGGGTCTCCATTGTCGGAAACGTTGTGTTTTTGGTCGGTCTGGGAATCACAGGGGTAGTTTGGATGAAAAAGAAAAAGGACGAAGATAAAAACGCTGAGTCAAAATGACTCAGCGTTCTTCGGTCACGAATGATATCCTTTCGGGTTTTTGTGCTGGAAGTTGTAGGTGTCGCGGCACATGTCCTCGAGGTTCTTTTCGGCTTCCCAGCCGAGAAGCTCTTTGGCTTTTGACGGATCCGCGTAGTTCTCGGCGATATCGCCGGGGCGCCTGGGAGCGATAACATACGGAACGGGTACGTTGTTCACCCGAACAAACGTGTTGACCAGGTCGAGAACGGAATACCCATGACCGGTGCCGAGGTTGATGATCTCGGAGCCGGAATGTTCCTTCGCGTAATCGCAGGCTTTGACATGCCCCTTCGCCAGGTCCACCACATGGATGTAGTCCCGGACGCCGGTGCCGTCCGGCGTGGGGTAGTCATTGCCGAAGACGGAAAGCTTTTCCAGTTCACCGACGGCAACTTTGGCGATGTACGGCATCAGGTTGTTCGGAATGCCGGAGGGATCCTCGCCGATCAGGCCGGAGGAATGAGCGCCGATGGGGTTGAAATAGCGCAGAAGTACAACGCTCCACTCAGGATCGGCAGCAGCCTGACCTTCCAGAATCTTTTCGATCATGTATTTGGTCCATCCGTAGGGATTGGTGCAGCCGACGGACGGCATATCCTCCCGGTATGGAACGGTCGGCTGGTTACCGTAGACGGTCGCGGAGGAAGAGAAGACGATCCGCTTGACTCCGTGAGCCTGCATTGTTTCGCAAAGGGTCAGGGTCGTGTCCAGGTTGTTCCGGTAATAACGCAGCGGCTGTGCAACGCTTTCGCCGACTGCTTTCAGGCCGGCAAAATGGATGACGCAGTCAAAATCGTTTTCCGAGAAGATCCGGTCCATCGCAGCTTTATCCGAAACATCCGCCTCATAATGGGGGATGGGGTGGCCGACGATCTTCTCGATCCGGCGGATCGATTCCGGGGAACTGTTGATATAATTGTCTACGATGACCGGGTCGTGGCCCGCGTCGCAGAGTTCGACACAGGTATGGGAGCCGATGAAGCCGGCTCCGCCGGTAAGTAATATTTTCATGAGTTATCCTCCTATGTGGGGGCTTTCCGATCGCCCCCACACCCCTTCGGTCAGAATGTATTTTACTGCTTGGGGAAGTTCGGCTGCCTCCATGCCCCTTCGGATTATAATGCGGGCGGGTAACTGCCGTTGTCGTGGAGCTTCTTGAGCTCGGACGCTACGTATTCCTTGTCTTCCTTGTAGGTGACGCCGAACCAGACAGCGTTGGTTGAGAGGACCTCAACTTTCAGGCCTTCGGTATGCATCAGGGTGTCGACCAGGGCCGGAAGCAGGCATTCTTTCTTCAGCGGATCGCCGGCGGGATCCTTCAGGAAAGCCGACAGGTATCTGATGCCGGAATCAAAGAAAGAAGGAGCAAAGCCCCACATATTCATGGAGACAAGGGCGTCCGGATCGAGAATAATCCCGTTGGGATCATCATGGATATCGCGGATCGTTCCGTCAGGGAAGGGCAGGATGCTGTAGGTTTCAACAACCTTGACCAGATAGCCGTCTTCGTCTTTTGTGCAGACGCCGCGTGTTACATGACCGTTCTTGGAGATCGTGTTTTTCAGGTAATAAGCGACCATGGAAGCTTTGTTTTCTTCATGCGCGATGCGGTGAAGAGAATCGGCCATTGCCTTAAAGGCGTCCTTTCCGTAATAATCATCCGCATTGATGACGGCAAAAGGCTCATGAATCAGATCTTTTGCGCAGACGACGGCGTGGACGGTCCCGTAGGGCTTGGCCCGGTCGGCAGGCGGGACAAAACCGTCGGGAAGGGTATCGTATTCCTGATAGGCATAGGCCACCTGGACTTTTTTCGCGATTTTGTCTCCGATCATGGTGCGGAAGGTATCAGCCATGCTCTTGCGGATGACAAAAACGACTTTGTCAAAGCCGGCCTCCACCGCGTCATGAATGGAATACTCCATCAGGATCTCTCCGTTCGGACCGATTCTGTCGATTTGCTTGTTCCCGCCATACCGGGACCCCAGACCTGCGGCCATGATCAGAAGCGTTGTATTCATAGATTTTTACCCCCTCTTCCTTTTCGGAATTTGTTGACTGTTTGATATTCTGAACCGGAATGTTTTGATAACTCCGGATCGGACCACTCTGACGGGGAACCCCGTGATTCCCGGAAATGGGCGGCGAGTTGATATTACTGCGGTATCCGCGCACTTGATTGTCCTCCCGGTATACGGTCTGGGACTGTGTGCTGAATTTCTGGAATCCGCGGGTTGAGTCCTTTTTCCTGATGGCCTGCTGTCGGCCGGTGAGCCCGGGAGAACGCTCAAAGCCCTGCGTGGAATCGGGTTTGAGCAGGACGGTGAAGGTCCGGAGAATCAGTTTGACGTCCAGCCAGATGGAAAAGCTCTCGATATACATCAGATCCAGCATCAGCTTATCTTCCGCGGATGTGTTGTAGCGGCCTTCAATCTGTGCGTAACCAGTGAGTCCTGCTTTCATCTTCTCCCTGTACACAAAGGCTGGGAGCTTTTTCTTGTACCTGGCCACATTCGCGATCATTTCAGGACGCGGACCGACCATCGACATATCCCCGACAAGGATGTTATAGAACTGGGGAAGTTCATCCAGCCGGTAACGGCGGAGGAAA
>Ga0265301_10002223_pt1 | contig 22998 bp, 48 predicted proteins | sample AusTroGonzalo_MG_2_FD_193488 | JGI IMG/M metagenome (GOLD analysis project Ga0265301, IMG submission 193488) | Bovine rumen microbial communities from tropical cattle in Woodstock, Queensland, Australia - Gonzalo_04 | ecosystem: Host-associated > Mammals > Digestive system > Stomach > Rumen ... | reverse complement strand
AGGAGAAATATGAAATTAATTGATTTTATAGAATGTTTTGATTATAGTATTGAAGATATTTTAGTAGAAGTATGGTTAGACCCATATGATTTTAAAGAATCTTTTGCAAAACATAATTGGGAATACGAATTAGAGTATACTGGTGTAATGACTGGAATACCAATTACACTCGCTAATTGTTATATGACACACGATTGTTATATTGATAATGGAAAATTATGTATTTATGTAAGTGACAGAAATAGAGATTTTCAATAGAGGTTTATATGCAAGTAATTTGTGAAAAGAAAGAGTGTTTATATTGTTCTACAAGTGGTCTTTGTACAAAAGATTTCGTATTTCTAAGACCATTTGCAGGTTGTAGTGAATGGTATAACAAACAAGGCCAACCATATGTAGAACAAATAAGCAAAGCTCTTAAAAAAGAATTTGAAAAATATAATAAAACTAAAGAAACAGAGGACAATATAGTTGAATAAAATTAGTGTTAAATTAATTAAATACCCTACAGAAGAAGATTGGTTATTTTGTAAAAGATGTACATTAAATACTGTAGGGTTAAAACCAAAAGGAGCACCTGACTTAGAATGGAAAAAGAAGTTGCTCCATTGTGAACACAGCCCTATTAGAACTTTATGGTTTGCATTTGAACTGAAAATTCCATATTATTCTTCAAATCATCTAGTTAGACATAAAATTGGATGTGAGCATTTTGTGCAATCTCAAAGGGATGATAGACAAAAAGAAATCAATATACTTAGAGCTGAAAAACCTCAAGGTGAATTTGTTAGTCATATTATGTATATTAACGCACAAGAACTTATGTTTTTTATGAGAAAAAGATTATGTTCACAAGCAGACTTAATTACTCAAAAGATAGCTAGGTTAATGAGAGATGAAGTATATAAAACAAATCCTGAATTCATAGGAGAATTAATTCCTGCTTGTGAATATCAGCACGAATGTAGAGAAATGTTTTCTTGTGCAAAAGCAAACAAATTTAATAAAGAGATTTAACATGAAGATTACATCAGAAAAGGAGATAACAGATGATATTAAAGAAAGTAACAGAGGGAAAGAATCCTCTAACAATAGAGAAAACGACCTCAGAAATTTGGGTTGACACTAACCATGAAGATATTGTTGTAATCTTACAACCTAGTGATATTGGTGCGGTTCTTCCACTAGGACAAAATGTAATTATTAAGTTTAACAATACAAATGAAATACTTAGAACGAAATCTAATAATATTATTGATGATTTTATATTTGGAAAGTTTGACGAATATGAGGTTTTATCAATTGGTTCAGTAAAATACGGTTGGTTAGAAATTATTCTAGCAAAAATTGATAATTAGGGGTTGACAGCAACCTCTAATTATGATATAATACAATTACAAATTAAAGAGAGGAGCCAATAATCTTATATGAAATTAGAATGGAACTACAAAGAAGCTCAATATGGAAGATATTGGTTAGAACTTAGTGATAATGAAAAATCTATTACTAAAATATTATTAATAGATTGTAAGAACGACCCATTAAGTAATTATGGTGTGGCTAAATTTAGATACAATGGAATTATCATATCTGATGACATTTCAATAAATGAGGCTATGAAACAAGTTGAAAATTATCTACTAAATTGGTGGAGAAAAAATTTTACAAGAGCTGAAAAAGATTATTATGAAGCGCTTGAAGTTGTTAATTTTTTAGAAAGTAATATTTAAATTAAGAAGGAGATGTAAATTATGTCAGGAATGAGTAGAGGAGAAGCTTATAAAATTTTAAGAGAAATAGGTTATATTCAGCAATCAGAAAAACGCAAAAAGGCAAATCAGAGCAAGCAAACTAATACAGTTTATACACATAGAAATCCTAATGTGCCTAGATACGGAGATTGGGATGATGGTGCTTCAATATTGTTAGCCGCTATTATAGCCGCAATTGCTTTAGTATTTATGCTCTAATGATTATTTGGAGGTAAAATATAATGTATGTTTTTGATAGACTTATTGATGAGTATAAAGCTAAAGGTGGGAATATCTATGTATTTGAAGGAATTTCAGATGCAGAAGCTTGCCGAAGAATTATGGAAAATTATTTAAGAGGATATAATAATGGATATGCAAAAGGAAAAGAAAAAGTATATATCTATGAGCGATAGATATACATTTGGAGTTTGTATTTGCGGAAATATAGATAGTAATAATCCAAATATAGAAATGTTATATAATACTGTAGATTATGTAAATGCGTGTAGATATTATTTAAATTTAATTAATTTAGAGAATATTGACCAAATTGGAAAGTATGATAGTTATTATGTAGTATGGATTAGAAAAGATGGATTTATAGAACAATGGGATAAATTAATTCAATCAATAAAGGTTAAAGTGGTAAAATTATGAAGATAATTTAAAAGGATGTTATACACAAACAAACAAAAAAATTTATTTACAGATTTTGCAATACAATATTTGAAGCAGAAAATAGAGAATATTCAGTAGCAGACTAAATGTCATATTTGCATGATGGTATACAATATGAGTGTCAATGTCCTATTTGTAAAAGAACTACAACAATACCAACATAAAAGGAGAAAGTATATGATTAATAAACAATATTCAGAAGATTTAATTACAAAACGTATAAGAAAAGGTGGCGGCCTTGCACCAATCATTGCGGGATTATCCGAAAAGAAACAAGAAGAAATACAGATGGTTTTAAATGAACAATGGCTTGATGGGTACAAAACAGCTAAAGAAAAATTTAAAAGGTGGGATTAATGGAACTTAAAAAATATTCTAAATATTGTGATTATTGTAAGCGTAGATTTATATATGACAGTGATGCAATGTTTATGTGGCTTACAGATGATGAAAGACGTGGAAAACATTTTGTAAAATGCTCATATTGTTTTGAGAAAAATTATATAGAGATTGAGAGGTCTTAATGGCCTCTTTTATTTTTTTGTTCACATGTAGTTTTAAAAACTACATGATATAGATATTAAAACTTTATTATATAGATAATATTACTATAAAATGTAATGTATTATACTATGACGACTAAATTCGTATGAAAGATTACTTGCATAAATAATGCAAGATTTAATTCATTTGCAAGTTTTCTTGCATATATTTTGCAAGTTTAACGTCGTCCCCCCTCTAACCCCAAACTCCTGTGCACCACCATAAATAAGAGGTATAATAGGTGTATTATCTTTAATCCAAACAAACCCAACACCCTTCTCTCCATGTATCTTATGACCACTAAAAGTACACATAATAGTACCATACATACTATATAACTCATTAACATCTATTTTAACTTTACCTAAACCTTGTACACAGTCTTTATGTATACTATTCACATCAAACATAACCCCTGTCTCATTGTTAACTAACATACAACTATCTAAGTTATCTATATCATTACTAGTAATAACTCTAGGGTTATTTATAATACTCTTATGTTCATATTTACTTACTAATACAGGTCTTTCTAACATATCTCTTAATATATTAATACACCAAGTATTACCTTCACAACCTCCACTAGTAAAGTATATTTCATTAGGTTTAGCATTTATACACTTAGCTATTCTCTCTCTACACTTCCATAATAAAGCATCCCCATCACTATAACTACTATGTGAGTTTAACCATAAGTTGTCCGCAGGATAACAAAAATTATAATGATTAGGGAATGGTCTAGTAGTAGCTCCGTTATCTAAATATATCATACAAATCTCCTTTCAAATTAATTTATTTGGTTTGATTATATAATACTTTGGTTTAGTTGTCAAGAACTTTGTTTTAAACTTTGGTTTGATATGGTTATAGTAGTATATAGCAATAAATTATAACTTATTCATTAGTTATACTTATGTATTATATTACTTTATTATTTAGTAAAAGTATACAATAAATTATAATTTATATTATTAATATTTGGTTATATTATATAATGATTATTTTAAGTAATAATTTAATAAAAATGGGTTATTTTTTGGGAGAGGGAGAAAGGGCTGTGTGGAAAAGAGGGATTAGGGTAATAATGGGTCGGGGTAATTGGGAATAATGGGTGGGGGTATTACAAACACCACTCAACCAAAACCAAAACCCCCACATTTCCTATATTGGTATTATATAATTATTATATATAATATATATAATATATATAATATAATAGTATAGGACATTTGTGGGTTTTTACTTGACAACTTATTTTACTTATGTTACAATAACATCAGAAAGGAGTCATTATGAAACTTAAAGAACTATGTGAATTAGCAAATATACCATATAATTCAAAGAATCCATCAAGGTCTAAAGCCCTTTTGGAACAGCGTTATGAGTTGCGCCAACTATCAAAACAACAATATGAAATTGTCCGTGAGTTGACTCCACAAGAGATACGTTCTATTAATACATATGTTCGTATAAAACCTATTATTAAAGAATGTATATGTACAGCCCTAGCTAATATAGACGGCAATACTATAAAAGGTTCCATTAAAGATTATTATACTATATTATCTATAGTAAATAATAATTACAAATATTTTACATATTTAGATTTTAATGATATAAAAAAGAATTATATGATTAATAATAATATACCATTAGAAAATAATGTTTTATACTATGAGTTTTGTAAAGAAATAGATACTATGTTTAGGCGCATTATTAAAGAGTGTTTTAATGAGCTTGAAAATGAATTGTTAATTAGAGTAAATAAACAGCTTGTATTTGTGTACCGTGACGAGAATGGATATTATTATTCTAAAGAAATTACAGACGAGGAGACTATTAAGAATTTCTTATCGTTTGGTAAGAAATATATGTCTAAGATAGGGTACAATGAGTGGAGTAAAGTACCATATTTAATTAAGCCTAGTCTGAGAGATAAGATTAGTAAAGACTTAGGAATAGCCTATTTTTATGACAGATACGACTTAGTAATTAATAAAGATTTTTTGCCACAGCAGACATTAGAAAGTGTTAAAAAACAACTTAATAATTTATCTATAGAGAAAGTCGCCAAATCAAAGCAAGGCGTCCTTAAGGAGTGGGACTGTGAGACCGTTGAGGATTGTATAAATATTATTATAAAAACCCCTTGACAAACCCACCCACTCATAGTATACTATAGTTAGATTGAAAGGAGAGACATTATGTTAGAAACATCAACAAGGGTAGTAATACTACCAACAGAAAAGGAAGCCGCTCGTATAGGCATTATTAATAAGTCGGTTTGCAGGACTGTACTGTTTAATAAAAATTATGCCGAAATTGAATTATACGAAATTGACGGTATGACATATGCACGTAAGGAATTGTTGGCCGTAGGCGACACCATTGATATTTATTTTGAAACAACAACGGGCGTTTGTACCAATACATGTAATATTATTACAGACGACATTATTGAGCTTAATTCTACAGTTATTCCTGTAGGCGCTCTTAAGTTTAAAGAAAGCGGCTATTACATTGACTGGAAAGTAGTAAATAATACTAATGTAACCCCCGTTACACAAAATATTGACTCGAAGTATAAGGCAGGTTGGATTGATTGTTTTAAAGAATTTTTAGAGTATTTTAAAGACGATTCCTCGTCTTATTCTCTATTAGATAGGGTAGAAAAAGAATTAGATGGCAACATTTGGGACTTTGACCCCTTAGAGGCTTTTGATAAACGTAACGAATTAATTACTAAGGTCGCATTACCACAGCTTACTTTAGAAGAGATTAAAGAGAAGTTGGGATTTGATTTTGAATTAAAGAAGTGATAATTATAGCATATTGGCACTTTTAAAAAAATTTGCCGATATGCTATTTTTATATTGACATAAAGGTGAAACTCTGATATACTAAACTTAACTTAAGTAAAGGAGACGAGATTATGAAATTTATTCTACCAAGGCTCCATATTATATTAGAGAGATGGCGCTTCAATGAAGATTATCAAATTTATGTGTCAACATTAGGGCACTTTAAAAAAGCGGACAAAAGTCCACTTTTTGTAAATACAGGGGATGGCAACTACCTTTATGTGGAAACCGCCCAAGGGTTACGTTTGGCGCACCGTATGGTGATGATAACATGGCGGCCTATAGAAAATGCAGACAACATTACAGTAGACCACTTAGACCATAACCCTAGGAATAATGCCTTATATAATTTAGAGTGGGTAACAAAACGTGAAAATATAAAACGAGCCAAGAAAGACCATATTAAAGACAAAAAGAAAACTAGCGGAGCTAAAAACACAAGACATTATTATTGTATAGAGCTTAACAGAAGTTTTGATGATATAGACGACCTAGTTATGTTCTTAAATAAAAAGGTGCCTTATACAAAAAGTGTAAAAGAAGATATGATTATAGAGCGTATTAATTATGCAATCAGAAATAAAACCAAGGCTTTTACATATCATTGGAAAAAATTTGTATAAACCTATTGACATTTTAGTGAAACATTGATATAATATGTTTAGAAAGTGAGGTTACATATGAATTATAATTATTGTGGATATATTATATATCTTAATATGTATGACCAAAAATGGCACATAAATGACCCTAGTGGGTGGAAAAATACTGATAATTTAGTATTTAAAGATTGGATTGATGCGGAAATTTGGATAACATATTTTGGATAAAATATGGTTGTATTTAAAGAAGGAAATTATGGGAACATTAATAATTAAATTTTCAGATGGAAAAGTAAGCATAATGAAGATGGACTATTTATCATTTGTTACATTTGCAAAAGATAGAATTAAAGAATTAGTTGAAAGAAAAGAAATATCCGCATGGAATTACAGATAAATGGAGGTGACTATGATTAAAAAGATTATTATTACTGTAGTTGTATTACTTGTGCTAATGTACGTAGTACCGTTCTTTAGAGAACTGCCGTTTAATCTTGAACAACGACGTAAAGAAAAAGAAAGGAGAGCCAACGATGAAGTTTAGAGTGGTTGATTATTACAATCAAGCCTATAACCTAGGCGAAGAAATTTGGGAGTTTAATGACGAATATACTGATTATGTCGTAGATATTACTATTGATGATTGCGGCATTGACATGTTATACAAATTAATCGAGGCAGGGTATTTTTTAGAAACTGTAACAATGGAAGATATATTATTTGAGTGGCTTGAGCCTGATTTAATTGAAATTAGGGCTAGAGATGATTATGAGCCTCTTGGTAGATTGGAGTTAGAAGAATGATTTTAGTAGTTATTAATTTTACCCTAGCGGCACTATTTTTAGGTAGAATTATTTATTTAACAATTAAGAAGGAGTAATTATGGTTTTAACAAAAGATGGGCTATTTGAATTTATTAAAAATATGGACGGCGCAAATCCTATAGATGGACAAACCTATGAAATATATGACGGGTTAAGTGATGTAATCGATGGAGACAGAATCACTACTGACTATGATTATGAGAGAGTCGCCTTGGATATTATGGACGTTTATGGCACCCTTGAGGAAGATGATTATGCGCCATGTATGACAATTGCTGACATTGAAGAAGAACTAGGTCATAAATTTATACTTATTTAATGAAAGGAGCTATGATGAAAAGCAAAAAACAAGCAATGTTAGATAGTGTGCAAAGAACACTAATAGACACTTTGTATAACTTAGTAGATTTTATTAATACTTGTAAATTTGATGACCTCCGTGAAGGCGCCATTGACACGGCTATGGAAGTAGAAGATAATTTGCTTGAGTATTTTAATATTACCGTAAATGGCTATACTAGAGAAAAAGACGGCCAAATCGAGACAATATCTTTATACAAAGATGGAGAACTTTTAGAAGGAAAGGATTTTTAATGGATAGTTTAGGACTTAGAATCGAGCGTGTTCAGTTAGACAAAGGCTTGACAAACAGAGAATTTAGTCGTATACTTGGAGTAAGGGAAAATTTAATGAGTGGGTATAAGTATGATGTAAAGATGCCCCCACTTAGAACTATTATTAAGATTTGCAAAGAGTTTAATGTCGATGCAAATTGGTTATTGTTAGGAGAAACAAAATGATATATACGTTAATTATTTTTATTATCGAACTGGTTATTTTTTACGGATGTGTAGCAAACTATACAAATAAGATAGAAAAAATGGATTACAATATCATTGTTAATTTCCATTTTATTATTGGAATGTTTTTATTGGCTTGTGTACCAATTTTAAACAATTTAGTTGCGGCCTATATGATTACACTTACATTTGACGACACTTTTATGAGGGAGCATTTTTAAATGGTAAGCACCGTTTTAACTAAGTTGGGCGATAAATGGTACGACTTAGATAGCGGGATTGCATACACTGTAGAAGTGTTGAATAAAAAAGGTTACAAAACTAGATGTAGTTGTGAGGGGCATTTAAGAGAGTGGACTAGTAAGGCATGGAATTACAACTATAGCCCCGTGTGGATTAGTTTTGAACGGGGATTTGAGCCTAAGACTCCGCCAGTAATTGAGGGATATGAAAGAAAAATGGAGAACCCTTGGAAGAGTAAATATAGTGGATGGTACTTAGGCGACTATGAAACCTTGAAAGGGTGTTATGATTGTGCTTTATGGATAGGGTTTAGTTTTTACAAAAAAGAAATAAACGGTTATCGTGGAGGCATACACGCAGAGCATGATAGAGTTTTAAGGGAGTTAGAAAAATGGGCTGACGCATTACCAAATCGGGGAGAATAAAAATCCCCGATTTTTTTTATTAAAAGTGTTGACAAGTTTCACCAAATAGTATATAATTAAATTATCAAAAGGAAGGAGTGTAATTATGACAGTATATAATTATATTGGTTACAAGCATGACGAGCCTAAAGCTGAGTATAAAAGAAAGAGAAAACTTGCAGACGCAGTATATGCTAAGTGCAATAAAAATGGGTACGAATACCACCCTATATGCGACGGCTCAGGGCTTATGATACACGTGGTGCTCGACAAAAAGCAAAATATAGACTATGTTGTGTTGGCAGAAAGTAAAGATATTTTGCCAAAGGTAAAAGAAGAGTTTAAGTTTATGAGTACAGAGGAGTTTTTAAAGTAAAGGAGGAAGAGTATGAAATATAATGTAGGAGATAGAGTTGAGATTAGAAGAGGTTTAGTTATAGGTAGTATCGTAGGTGGCGATAGCTACGAGGATAATATGGAGATACTCGCAAATGACCACAATTATATTCTTACCATCAAGGGATACAATTCGGATTATGCAACATATAAAATGCTTGAAGATGAATATGAATATGATTGGACAGAAGAAATGATTGAGGGGTTGGTCGAAGCGTCCACAAAAAAGGAAAAGTTTAAAGAAGAGCTTACAGATAGAGAGAAATTCGAAGAATGGATGGGAAAATTATGTAGTCTTGAGGGTAGTCATAAAGTTCATGAAGCTCTTAACGAACTCACATATAGCACAGTAGATACAGAACATTATAATTATAACCTTAAGACCGTTGCAGATTATCTTTTCAGCTCAGAAAAGAAGAAAATGACTAAGGCTGAAATCGAGACTGAGTTAGGTTATGAGATTGAGATTGTGGAGTAGGATATGAAATAAAAGGAAAGGCTAGGTATTTAAATGAAGATTTTAAAGCATGGTAGAGAGTATTTAAAGGAGCATAATATTATACTTTGCAGATGCGGCTGTGAGTTTGAGTATGATGAGGACGATTTAATCAGATATGATAGAACTATTTTTCACAATATGGAGACCCCAAAGATTAGTGATGATGGATATTATATCACAAAGACAGTAAAGCATATTAAGGGTGTTAAGTGCCCTGAGTGCGAAGCCAAGTACGACATTAAGACTACTGAGGAGATTTATAAAGGGAATAAGGCGTAAAGATAAGAGAGTCGTTGGTGGCTCTCTTTTTAGTTAGGATTGAAAATTGATTCGGTGCGTTGGAATGGAGTAGCCACATACCCTACTCCGAAAACTCGAACACCCGTTCTGATTTTTTATACCCCCACTTAGCCATATTGTCCATTATACCCAGCCCCTCCCCTCCGTGGCATAGTTTCACAATGTTTCACGTAAATAACCAAAAATGATTTTGTATTACATTTTACACATTAAAACTAACCATGTTTTTTAACTAATGTTTCACACGTTTCACGGCTACCCACTAACTATTATAGTGTGGTATAATACAAAAAATATAGCCTTAAAAATACAATATTCTAGCAATAAAATCTATTTTATGTGGTATATTCTACTTATTTTTATTACGTTTTTTGTGGTATATATACACCAATATACAACTATTTGTTGTCTAAATATTGCTATTTTTTCACAATTATTTCACAAAATATCTGTATTAAATTAAAATTTTTTAGTGCTACAAACGCCGTAAAATCAACGTTTCTGAAATAATAAATTATTTTTTATGAAAAACGCTTGACAAAATCTAATATAGGGTTTAATATTAGAATTGTCAAAGGGCAATAGCCCACAAACAAGTTTCATCAAATAGGAGGTAGAAAGATGAAGAATTCTAATTTAGTAGTAAAGACATTAGGACGCAAAGGTTGTACATGTTGCAGTTGTGGAAAGTACGTCAACGGCGGTTCACTTGTTCTTGACTTCTCAGTTGGCGGTCGCAAAATGTATAGTTGTAATGAGTGTGCGGACATCGTTCCAGACGGTATAGCATTCAAGACTAGCCACAAGGCCGACAACAAGCAAGCTAAAGGCGTAAAGCCTCACACATTCGCTTTTGTAGCTACAAACCCAGCCACAGTACTAGACGCCAAAATCTCACACGGTTTTAAATCTCAGATTTTAGACAATGGCGATTATAAGTGCGAATATCCTAGTAAACTTAATAACTGTAACGTTGGCGGTTGGTTGTTTAACCATGACGGCAATTTAAATGATGAATATCAAATGGTATTTATCAACGGCAAGGCAGTCAAAACCGCTAGCGAATATCATCAGTTAGTAGGTGCTCAGGATTGGTATCAAAGAGTTGGGGAATAATCCCCAACTCCCTTAAAGGGTAAATCGCACATGATTTTCCCACGGTGCAATAGTAGATATATGGAGGTTTTAAGATGGAAACATTTTTACTCGACGGCTCAATGGTTTTGGCTTGTGCATTCTTAGTTAAACTAGTAATTGATAATAATAATCTTTATAAATAAATCGGAGGTGCTAATTATGAAATATCAATTTACAGTCTATTATGTTTGGCGCGACGGGCTTTTCGTTGACGAGTACCTAAAAGAAGACGAGGCAAGCAAGGCAAGGGACTTCTTACAAAGACAATTTCCTGACTCAGAATTTTACGTGACCGAAGAGTATTTCGAAGAGTACATATAATAATCAAAGGGCTAGTGTAAAAGCTAGCCCAACAAATCAAACGGAGGTGCAAGTTATGTTATATTATGGTATTTATGTAAATGGTAACTTATATGGTGTTTATGATTGCGAGGCGTTGGCCTTAAGAATAGCCGAACAACTTAAGACATCAAGACAAGGTGCAAAAATTACAGTAGTTAGTGAGTACGACGATAATTTCAAAATCTAATTGAATATAATTTCAAAGTCCTAGGTATAAAAGCCTAGGGCTTTTTTATTGTGTTTAGCTATTAAGTATTTAGCTATTAGATTTATGTTACACGTTCTATAGGCTTTATTTTCCAAAATAAGGGCTTTTATATATATAGATATATATTTCTATACCCTTTTATATAAAATCGCTTCTATGGCTATATATCGAAGCTACAGACCTATATTAATTATTTTACAATTTAAAAATCAAAAACAAAAACTAAAATCAAAATCCAGTATTAGTTTTAAACGCTCTAAAATCGATTTTAAGGGCTTTTAGTTATTTAGGGTATACTTTATACCTTTATACTATTAGAATTGATTTTAAGGCTATATATAAAAGTTTTATCGGTATGTTATAAATATAATAACTATATATCTAAATATTAAAACTAAAATCGGTTTTCGTGTTCAGTTTTATCTATTCAATAAATTATAATTTATTCAAAACATTGTGTACTAACATTGTGCACAATTTATTTTCTATTATTCTTTTTAAATTATAATTTATTCAAAACATTTTTAAAATTCAGGGGCGACTTCCAATATCGAACACACGTTTGGTAATCGCGTACGCGAATTTGCCCCACTATTGTATATATATTAATATTGTATATTAATACTGGTATTCATAGATTAATGGTATTTGGAATAAATTATATATAGTAATGGCCTCAGATGCCTAGATATACTTGTTAGAGCTTTACATAATGTAAATCTATATTTAAAATCTAAAATCGCTTTAAAGGGCATATATGGGCGCCACAAGGCTATATATTAAAAAACGGGGTTGTTACACCCCGTAAGTTTGTTTCATTAAGTTTTCTAAGAACTCGTTGCCCTCTTCTGTAGTCCTTAAGCAAGGTGGGCAAATACAATCCGTATCAATTACAGATTCAATTCCAAAATCAGAAAGTTGATTCTTAATCTCGTTTGCTACCTCAAGCCCTGCGCCTATATGCCATACATAATTTAACTTATTCATAATGCTACCTCCTAAATTAAAAACTAAAATTGAGATTGGATTTAATAAAAATCAAAATCCAAAAAGTCAAGCTCGTCACTTGAACCATCGCATGAACAGCTTATATACCATTCAGGGTGCTCTTCAAGTATCTCCTCAACTTCATCTTGAGACAAGTCAACACAACGAGCTATAGGACAGTGACACTCATCAAAAATATAACTATACATAATCTCTACCTCCTAAATAAAATCTACTACCTCTTTTCTTAAGTCAATTATAACATATCAAAAACAAGATTGCAAACACTTTTTTAAAAAAAATTTAGGACTCAAGAATACAAACATATTTTATAAATTACAATTTATAAAATATGTTTTCAATTTTGAATTTTGATTTTGGGTTTTTATTTTTAAAATTCAATTTTCATTTTCAAAATCGATTTTGATTTTTAAGTTTATGCTGCTGCAATAAATTATAATTTATAACGCAAACTAAAAACTAAAACCAAAAATAAAAAAGCGGTAGCAAATGCCACCGCCTTAATAAATTTCTTTATCCAAAATATTCCTGATACTCAATTTCTGAAAGTTTATCAAGATAGTCATATACTTTATCATCGAGATAGTAAATAACTTTAGATAATTTATTATATACCTTTCTACAGCCTACCGCTACCTTCTTTGCGTCCTTGTATTCATAACCAAGTTCACTAATTAAATAGTCGATGCTATCATCGTAAAAGTTACTTTTACCTTCTACAATGACTAAAGCGTCATCAAGTAAGTTTTGTAATACAAGTAGTAAATCTGATTCATTTTCAATTGTAGCAAGGTCGCCTCCGTAGTAATCAAATTCTTGTCTAATTGGTGTATCGTCTGTAATTGCTATAGTCCAATGTTTAGCGGCGTAATCCCATATACAATTACTAACGTCTGTATCTTCTGATATAAGCTCAATTGATAGATTCTCGAAAAATGCTGTTAAATGTTTCATAAAATACCTCCTTGTGCTTTAAGCACTGTGTTTTGTTATTTGTTAAGTTCATTATAAACCATTTCAAAACAAAATGCAATAACTTTTTTTAAAAAAATTTTATTTCCTTTTTAGTTCGAACATATGTTTGATAAAAATCAAAACAATAAATTACAATTTATTTTTGTAATCTAGTTTCAAAATCCTCGGGCGGTTTTCAAAGTCCGCAATTACCCTATAGCCCCACAATTTTATTAAATTAAATTTTATTAAAATGGATTTTAGTAAAATGAATTTCAGTAAAGAACACACGTTCGGTGTGATGGCCGCACTTGTAAACTTATTAGTTAGTTTACTTTAACACGTGTTAACCACAACTAACTGAATTTAGACCCATAACTATAAAAGGGTATAAGAAATAGACCTCTATCACTAGTGGCTAAAGCCATTATAACCTATAAACGGAGTTTTGTCAATAGATTTTGAAAATTTATTTTTTGGTTTATAAATTATAATTTATTCATCAACTACAAAAAGAGAACGGGCGTTCTGCCCGTCCCCTGCTATAGTATCTTTTCATAGTCCACAATAGCGTCGTCATAGATATTATCGTTTTCGTACTCTTTGAAAGTCAATCTGTATATATCACCACAGTTAAACTCACTTGTGTCATTCTCATCAATCAACCACGTGTTGCCGTCGTCTGTTATAAATTCAACGCCAACGCCTTCATATACAACTAACACCTCAGCGGTCTCGTATCGTCTATCTAAGCGGTCACAAATGAATAACCCTATTAGTAGTACGACGGCGGTAGCTATACCGCCTAGAATCATGCTTAAACGTTCTGAAATAACCATATTTATACCTCCTTAAATGTACTTGATTGCGCCGTGCATAATGTTATCTACCATAATACCATTAGTAGCCTTGATAAGCTCATCCCCTACACTCTTAGGATATTCAAAGTCTAGTGCTACTAAAAGCGCGTCGCTTATGTCTTCCTTTAGTTCCTTGTCTAGCTTGAGAGCCTTAAGCTTGTTTAATAGTTCCTTGTAATATTCTTTTGTCATAAGTTAACCTCCTTTGGTTGCGTCCCCTTTTGGACAAGTCCATTGTAACACGTTTCCAAACAAAAAACAAGTCTGAATTTTTATTAAATTGTCTGACTATTTAATAGCTTAATAAATTATAATTTATTCATTCAACACTAAAAGAACGCCTGTTCTGTTTTAATAATTTTGCCGATACCAAACAAGCGTTCGTGATTTTGCTAGGTAATTAAAAGATTTATATAGCCACGGCCACCGCCGTCCACGGCCTAGAACTTTCCTAACACAAACTCTGAGCTACTGTCTCCACATGCAACCATATTACAAGCTGTGTTTAATAGCAAATTGTACAGTGTAGGCGACACGGTTTTAGCAAACTCTACGTCCATGCAAATATTATCTAATAAATCCTCGTCGATGTCGTCATAGTCATAGCCGTCCATGTCAATATTATAGTTTAATAAAGTCCTAACAATATCCATGCTGTTATCGATATAATCATTCATTAGCTTACCCTCCTTAAATAGTTATCCCAGTTTTCGTCTATCTTGTCGAATAGTTCAAACTGATTATTCAAATCTGTTACCCACTCTACGATGTATATAAAGCACTCTTCCGCCGTCTTATCAGGGTTGTATATATGACAAGCGTTTGCCATTTCTATTATGTCTGTAATGCTGTTACGGCATTCACAAAGCCTTATATAACATGATTCGTTGTTCTCTTCGATGTAGTATCTCCAATCGTTATTCATACTATTTACCTCCTTATCTGACACTTAAGAGCCTCCTTATCTGACACTTAAGAGTTGACATTTAATACTTATCTTTACTATACATTAACATATTTATTTTGCATTGTCAATAGTTTTTTAGAAAATTTTAGCGACTGCTGCAATTGTTTTTATACACATAAATTATAATTTATTGCTTTCAAAATTGAAAACAAAAATGAGAATTGAAAATGAAAATCAATAATAAATTATGATTTATAAAAATGAAAATCAAAAATGGGAACACATGTTCTGTGTCCCCTTGTAATGTTAGCAATTAGCTATAAATGTTTCTTTAACGTAGTCCTGAAAATACTCTACTTGATTGCGTTTAAAATCATTAATGTAGTTGTATACTGTTTTAATAGGCTTTAAAGTCTCTTCTGTAAGTTCCACGGCCTTATCAATGATATATAATAAGTCTTCCTCAAACTCTTCTGCATAGTCCTCATATTGGCTTATTTTGACTTTGTTAGTGTCCATGTCCATAATAAATTCCGTAGCGTGGCAATCACAATAAAAGTCTGTTACGTCTTCGCTTAATAATACTTCGAGTAAATCTAAACCGCCGTGTAAATGTCCGATGTAAAAACTAGATGTTCTACCTACGCGGTCTATAAACTCTTCAAAGTCAATATAGTCATTTCTAAGGTCTTCAATAAATTGACTATAAGAGTCCTCACAAAACATGTTAAACCAGTCTGAATGAGCCTCAGTGTCAAAAGTAACTTTTGCGCCGTAGTAACCTTCAAAGTCAATATCACAATAACTTGCATCATGTAACTTTAAATCTGTGTAATTATCCCACATATATTGTGTGTCTCTTAGAAGTACTATAGCCTTATTTAATTCCTTCTCAGCTAACTTGATTAATTTATCGTTCATAATAACCTCCTTGCCCTTAAGGGCTACCTTGTTTTCTTGTTATACTAATACTATCATATTATAGTGTAAATGTCAATAGTTAGTTTAAAAATTATTTAAAATAATTTAAAATTAAATTATAAATCATAATTTATAAACCATAAAGGAGGTCGGGGCGCAAGGTCTACGCCCCCGTTCATAGTAGTAACTTTACAAAAAAATTGAAACTAAAAGCCACCTAGGGGAATCGAACCCCTAGTACACCATATGGCTGTTGTGTATAAAAACTCCCTATTCTTCGTCTTTGTCGTCTTCCCACTCCTCAAGGGTATCATAGTCATAATAATCGTAGCGGTTATCTAAAGCCTCAACAATGTCCTTGAAATCGTCATCACTAAACCACAAATGACCATAATCGTCAATAACTCTGTCAAGTACATCTTCGGCGCTATAATACTCTGAATAGTCAACGTCGCTTGTAGACTCCACACCATACATTGTAAATCTGAAATAATCGTCACCAGTATTAAAGTCTTCGCCTGATACCAACTCCGCAATCTCGAGTGGGCTTTTACCGTAGAGTAATTCGTCAAACTCATACATTAGATAATATCTGTCATCACCTAGGAAACCGTCCCACGAATCAAGCTCTTTACACATATTATTGAATAAATCTGTGTCTTTTACCAATAATTCAATTGCCTTTTGATAAAGGTCATCATAACTAACTTTTGTCATAATTCCTACCTCCTTAATATGACTTGTTTTAAGTTACTTATATATTATCATACTTTAGTAAGTATGTCAATACCTTTTTACTAGTTTTTGACCTCAGCGGGAAACTAGTAAACCGCTACTAAATAAACAAAAGTGTTCTCCGAACTGATTACATGTTAGCATGTTGGACTTAGTTTGTCAAGGGATTTTTTAAAGAAAGTTTGTTCGATTTAGCCATACGGCTATAAATTATAATTTATTATTAAATATAGCCGAGCGGCATAAAATATAATTTATTCAAAAGTATAAAAAAAATAGGGAACAGGTGTTCGATTCCTGTTCCCATTGTGTTCTATACAAACAAGTGTTCGAGGTCGCTCATATCGACTCCGAATTTGTCGTATGTCATACCTACCATGTCCTTGCAAATTGTAGGCATATCGCCCTTTTTGCCCTCAAAGTATCCTTGGCAAACTCCTGTGTGGTCGATAACTACATAGTCCCTAGTCGCTGACACATTGCCTTGCATAGCGAACAACTTAAGCAGTGCACAGCTACCTTCGATGACCTTTACTACTTTACCGTTCTTTCTGTTAAATAAAATACCATAACCTCTATTCATGTTACTACCTCCTTAAAGTTAATTGCTTTTCTATTATTATATTACCATATGGATAGTAACATGTCAACACTTTTTTAAAAATATTTTTATCGAACATTTGTTCTGTAATTTTATTTATATAATAAATTATAATTTATTAAACCCTAATAATAAAAGGGGCTTGTAGCCCCTTGTTATTATCTCATTGTGTCGTCAACCCAAACTACACATTCCTGCCCATTTAGTTTAACGTGTCCATATATTTCTGTGTGCTTGATTGCGTCTCTTACTGCCTTCATGCTGTTTAAATCAGTAAAGCCGTTTTGCTCTAAGAACTGAACTAGATATTTCATAGTAGTTTTTGAATAATCATAGTCACGTCCTAGTACTATGTTATTATCGAAACCCATGCCACGTCCACGTATCTCACATACTAATGAGTTATAAGACTGGAAGCCTATTGTCTTGCCGTCTGTCAATATGTATTGGTTGAGAGTTGGGTTCCCCTTTGAATTAATTAACTGTGATACCATAAGTTTACCTCCTTGGCTGTGCCATTGCTTATTTTTGATTACACCTATATACTACACCCTACGGCTCCATATGTCAATAGATAAATTGTATTTATTTAAGTACAATCTAAAGTACATATTAAATTATAATTTATTAAAACCAAAACAAAAAAGGTACCACGTAGGGTACCCCATGTATTATTTGCTGTAAAGTCCGTTAGCTTTTAACTCGTTGTAGATGTCGTCTGCCATTTGTTGCGCCCTTGTTGCCATACCGTAAAGTCCGTCTTCTTCTAGCCTGTTGGCCGCCGTTGCTAAGTGAATTGATAACTCATTTAAGAATGATTCTGTATCAAGCTTGTTAAAATTGTCGCTGTACTCCTTGGCCTTAATCTCTACCTCGTAACCACAAATTTTTAGTTTCATATCGTTCCCTCCTTGCCGCCTTGCGGCTGTGCTTTATTCTTTACACTTAACATGTTACCATAGCCGCAAGCGGCTGTCAACACTTTTTTGAAAAAATTTTTCTTTCTTTTATTTATTTTCTTTCTTTCTAACGAAAGAAAGAAAATAACGAGTTATATATATTTATTTATATAATATAAATTATTATAGTCTAAATTATATATATTATAATTATATATAAGCTATATATTATTATATATATTATATATATAATATATTATATATTATATTATTATATATGTCAATAGTAATATTATACAAAATTTATTATATAAATTATAATTTATTCATGCATTATTACTAACTTTATAAATTATAATTTATTCGTTTATTTAATTTTGCCGTGTTAGCGTTTGTATTTTGCCGTATATGGGTTGTTAGGTTTTAGGGTAATTACGTGTTTCTAATAGCGCCGCCGCCACAGCGCCCACACGTTTGTGGTAATAAATTACAATTTATTCATCACACCGTAGAAGTAGAGCGGTACAACAATGTATACGGTTACAAAGCCGCACCGCCCTATAGGGTTATACACTTCTTAAGTGTATAAGGGGAATAATGTTATGTAAGACTTCTAAAGGGAAAACATAATACGGAGGGGGTGTACCCTTTAGCTTGATTTAACTATACCATGTGTTTTTACATTTGTCAATACCTTTTTAAAAAAAAATTTTATCCGACACTTAAGTGCTGACACTTAACATCTGACACTTAAGATAATATATATTATATAGTTGTGGCTTTCATTTATGGCCTAAATCGTAAAGATATACCCATTAGGCTATACTTGTTAGGGTAAAAAGTTAAAATGGCTTCTAGGGGTGTTTATGGGCGTTGTAGGGGTATGTTAAAATATTTGAGATTGGTATAGGATTATTTGTCACGAAAGTTGTATAATAAATCAGACAAGATTATGGCCTTGTGACAAGCATATTCACCCATAGAAGGGATTTAAATACTGTATCCTATAACTTGTTAGGGTAAATGGGTATATTGGCTAGGATTTGAAATTTGCCTAGGTGGTATGTAAAATTTAAAAGTTTAAAAAATTGGTATGGAATTTGTAAAAATAAAAAATACACAGAAAATGAAAATAGAAAATGAAAATTAAAAATAAATTATAATTTAAAAATTAGAATTAAAATCGAAAATAAAAAACGAGAATGAAAATCAAAATCGTAATTGAAAATTGAAATTCATTCTCGGGTTGGGTGTTAGTGGTGGGTTAGTGGATTAGATAGTTAATAGTATTCAAAGCCATATAATCGTTTAACAATTTCTTATAGTGCTTTATTCTTTTTTTACATCTAGCCCGCTGTGCGTCCGTTTTGCATTGCTGTAGCTCTATTTCGTGGGTCAATATAGCTACTTTAATCTCTTTAATATTCATTCTCAATCATCTCTCTTTCATCATCGTCTGGTGTATGGCCATACAATTCAATCTTTTTACCTTGCTTAAGGTCTTCGAGTTTTGAAAATGGTACTCGATAAATTAAATCTGAGTAATTCTCATACATATCAAAAGCCATATCAAAATTTGAAATACAATATTGTTCACCGATTAAGTAACAATCTAACATATCTACAGCATTAAAGAAAGTTAATATTTCGTCTCTCTTTGCACTTGCTATCATGTAGTCGTCATATTGAATTGTGATAACGCCGTCCTCTTCACGTGCGTACTCAGTTGTTCTAATCATAATGATACCTCCTTAAAAAGTGCTTGATTTGTTTATCTGAGTTAATACTAGCATACAAAATTATATTTGTCAATAGTTTATTGAAAAAAATATCTATAATTTTTTCTAAAGTCTGTATTCCATTGTTTTACTATATCGTTTGCCGCCTTTTGCTTCTCACAAGGCATAGCCGTGATTAAATACGCCCTTTTATTTGTTCGTGGCCTTTTAATATATTTATAGCAATTGAAATACGAAACTAAATTATGATAATTATATCCCACACTAGTTACTTCTGAGTAATAAAATTTATATGGGTCGTTGTAATATTCGGGACTAGTTGGGTCGTCCGACTCTCTGCTATAAGCATAAGTGCAAGCTACATATAACATTTTCATTTTAAAATTCCTCCTTAGAATGCAAAATTATACCAAGTTCCGACTTTGCTCATATCGCCGTGTTTAGTTAATATAAGGTTAGTTCCTTTGCAAACACCACAACAATAATTAATTTCTTTAGTAGTAGGATTATACCTTAAGTGTTTAGGTTTACGCTTATCCTTATAAATCTTTCCACACTTAGGACACTCATATTCCCATTTGTACTCTAATTTACGGCGTTGTGGTGTAATTGTATTTGCTGCAATTTCTTCCATATATCCTTTATCTACATAAGTTCCCATTTTAACACCTAGGCAATCTTCAATAAGGTCGCAATAGTATTTAAATTTTTGATTATGTGCAAAACAGCCGTCAATGCAGTGAATTACCTCGTGATACATAATCGAGCGGCAAATTCTACTAGGCACATTCTCATCTAATACACAAGGTATAATAGCAATTTCAAAATAGTGTTCTGATTTTAAATTATCCCATTTACGGTATGTCTTGCCATAAGCTCGTGACATTCTACCATTTACAAATACTTTTCTAATTTTGCTAACATCAACGGGGATGTCTAAGTTTTTCATGTCCCTAACACATTCCCTATAAAGTTGTTCTACGTCTCTCATATTAAAACCTCCTTGCGTTCGCTTTTGATGGTTAAATATTATCATGTAATTTTCAATTTGTCAATAGGTTTTTGAAAAAAAATTTTGTTCTATTTATATATAAGGAAACAAACTTGTTTATAACATATTACTTAAACAAGTTGGTATGTTTAAATTATAATTTATAAAACAAATAAAATTCGACACCTACTATATAATGTATAATATTTTAATCGTAAACTATTTTGATTTACAAAACAAAAACTACTATATATAGAAGAAAAATTTTTTTACAAAATCACTTGACAAGTAAAATCATATATGATAGTATAATGGCAAGTTAACGAAGGAGGTAACAGCAATGAATAAATCACATGGTTATAAATTATTTGAAATGGATTTACGAGATAATAAACTCTATCCATTATTTATTGGTAAGAATGAAGAAACTAAACAGGGTGAGTGGCTTAAGGCTCAGTATATCCCTACTAAGGGCTTTAGTGCTAGGTTCGGCTGGCATCTGGGATTAATTCCCACAGCCCCTTGGCTTATGAATTTTAATGGAGAATATGGTAGCAAGCGCGGTAAGAATTTTAAACGTGTGTGGGTAGAGGTTGAACATAACTCAAATAACGACTATACAGACGTTGTAGCTAATTTACCTAAAAAGTGCTTTACAGACTTCTTTGAAGATGGATTTTACCACTTTAGAGAGACTAACGGACATGATTGGATTATCTCGTCAGATATTAAAATTACTAGGGTTTTGACAGAAGACGAGAGACAAACCATACTTAAGAAAATGAATGTTGATGAGATGGAAGGTTTTAAACCTTATTATGAAATTATGAAAAAACGTAAAAAAACACTTGACAAAAAGAAACTTATATGTTAATATAGTAATATCAAAGGAGGAAAACAATATGGAAACAAAATATATAGTAATAATTGATATATGGAATAATATTTACGATGATACTTATGATTTTGAGTATAGTGGAGTTTTGCACGATACCAAAAAAGAAGCAGAAGAGGAATTAAAATTAGCTAAATTGGAAACTGCAAACGATATTAGTATAGAAAGTATATATATTAGAGAATTGGAGGTTTAATTATGAATTACAAAGAGATTATGGAAATTTTAAAAGAGTTTGGAAACAAAACAGGATATGTGTGGTTATCAAATTCGATTTCAAGAAAATGTATAATGCTTAAATATGATAGCACACGCAGGTATTTTATGAGTCAAATAACAGATTTTAGAGATTTTGACAAGGTAACTACTGCCTACTTTAAGGGTGATAACAAACCACACGTGTATACTAAATGGAATAAGAGACCTAGTTTACAGCGTGTCAGTAAGGATACATTTAAATCTAATGTAGAATATCTTTTACAACATGGATATTCAATTTGTTTCTAGGAGGTATTAGTATGAAAAAACAACTTTTTGATGATTTTCAAAATGAGCTTATAAAAAAACAACTTTTTGATGATTTTCAAAACGAGCTTGTATTCTGTACTCAAGAAGAGTTAGACGACTTGGGTAAAGATTTGTTCAGATACTCAAAGATATTAAGCAACGTTTATTATTCTTATGAGCATAGCAACAAATATTTTGATGTGAGGCTAACAACACTTATGACAGACGACAAAGAAGTAATGCAAATAAAGTCAGTGAATGGCAATGTAAATTCTGTTTTGAATTGTAACCGTGGTATAAAGTTCTGTTACTAACACCCAACCCGAGAATGAATTTCAATTTTCAATTACGATTTTGATTTTCATTCTCGTTTTTTATTTTCGATTT
>Ga0265301_10002221_pt1 | contig 23009 bp, 21 predicted proteins | sample AusTroGonzalo_MG_2_FD_193488 | JGI IMG/M metagenome (GOLD analysis project Ga0265301, IMG submission 193488) | Bovine rumen microbial communities from tropical cattle in Woodstock, Queensland, Australia - Gonzalo_04 | ecosystem: Host-associated > Mammals > Digestive system > Stomach > Rumen ... | reverse complement strand
TCAGCAGATATTCGTCACCAGCCTCTATCACAGAATGGTACACCACAGATGATATAGAAAAGATGTACAACATGACACCTGTGGCCAGACGCAGCTTTACTCATCGTCACAATATCCCTACAAAAAAGGAGTATGGCATCACGTATTACTCCAAGCTCCATGTTGACTTTGCACGTAATCCAGGACTCCAATATGCCGAAGACTACTACATGGTCGAGCAGATTATGGCCAAGTATCATGTTGACAGGGAAACTGTGTATGGTATTGTCAGATACAAAAAAATCCCGAGCGCCAAAGACGGCCAGTTTAGAGTGTATCTTAAATCCGCCATTGATAAGTGCTTTTCCGATAAACAAGAGAGAGACAATAAGAAATAATAAGTTCAGACTTATCCCAGCATTATTTTCAATTATAATCCGCTGATTGCCATCAGCATAAAATAAGTAAAGACATTTGCAAACTAATAAAACAATAAAGACATGCAGTACTGCAAGACAATCACACTTCGGAAACGCATCCTCAAATGCGGGATGATTTCCCTCTATCTGGACTATTATCCAGGCTATCGTGACATCATTTCCATGAAGACCATCCGTCGTGAATCGCTTGGTATTTACATTTATCCCAAGCCCCAAAACAAGCGTGAGAAGGACTTCAATAAGGTAATGATTGAAAAAGCTGAAGCCATTCGCTGCAGGCGTTTTGAGTCCATCGTGAACGAACGTTATGACTTTTTTGACAAAAAGAGATTCAACGGCGACTTCCTTGCCTACTTCTATCAGATGCTTCAAAACAAAGACCCCAAGTGGAGGTTTGTCTATGAACACTTCTCATACTTTGTTGGCGGCAAGTGCAGCTGCAAGGAAATCGACGTTGAACTGTGCAACAAGTTCCGCGATTACCTTCTGACAGCAAAGAACATGCGCAACGGCAGACCGATGGCCATCAACTCAGTCGCTGGCTATTGGTCAACATTCCGTGGCTTCCTGAATATTGCTTACCGTGACAAGATGATCCAAACTAACCCCAATGACTTCTTGGACAAAATCAAGACCATTCCTGTTGACAAGCAGAGTCTGTCAATGGAAGAGCTTCGCAGGCTTTACCGTACTCCATGTGACATCGACGTACTGAAAAAGGCATCAATTTTCGCTTGCTTAACAGGTATGCGCCGAAGTGACATCATCAATCTCAGATGGGAAAACATCAAGGAATACGCCGACGGCAACAAGTATGTCGAGTTCTATGCACAAAAGACTAAAACACATAACCTTATCCCAATCACTATGGGAGCATACGACCTCATCTCTGAGGGACGAAAATCCTTATATGGGCCGGTATTTGACGGGTTTGAGATAGACATGGCACGGAAACCGCTGAAAACCTGGCTTGCTAAGGCCGGTATCAGAAAGCGGATAACATTCCACTCATTCCGGCATACTTTCGCATCGCTCCAAGTGGAACTTGGCACGGATCTCTACACTGTCCAGCAGCTCCTGGCACACAAGAGTGTCACAACCACACAAATCTATACTTGTCATGCCGACCCAAAGAGACGGGAAGCTGCCGAAAGAATATCATCCATGCTTCTCGGTGATGATAAAAAAGTAACGGCTCAAACCAAGAAAACGAGGAATTGTGGCTGAAGATTACGAAACCCCTCAATATATTGAGGCAATGAAGAAATAAGCCAATTAACCACAAAATCCATAATTATGATGGATTGATTGCTGTTATTAGTGGATAATTCCGTAACTTTGCGCTCAAATTATTGATATTTCATTAATATGAAGAGCAAAAAGGTTACGGAACTTTTCTTTTTGGTTGTAGGCTGTATTGCAATGGGTTTATATATAGCAATGCTTTTCGAATGGATTGATTGTGCCGACTGGTTCATACTTCCCTCAAAGTTCATCAGCGGACAGTATGAGCAAGCAAAAGCCTTCACACCCATCTTATATATTACCCTGGCGCTGCTGGTTCTTATCAGGATGACATTCATCAGTTATGCAATGGGCAAGACGGTAGTTGTTATCCCTCATAGTAAGCAGCAGTTGCGTCTTGTCACTGGATCAAAAAACGATTTAATGACAGAAGAGCCGGAGAAAGATAAGACTGAGGTCATCAGAGAACGCCATCAGCAGCAGCTCATACAACGTAAGCGTCAAATTATGACATGTGTTTTGGATTACGTGGAGCTCACACTGGCCCCCTACATGAAGACCTCTGACCTCCATGTCTTTTGTAACAACATCAAAAATTGGGAGACTTCAAAGGACATTGAACCTTCGCCGTCCATAACCAACGGGCAACTTTCAACATTGGACCTCAGACATTTAGCCTGGAACATCGGAGAACGTTTCAAGTGGAATGGTGAGCAGCGGGCCATATTTATCAAGCGGTCGTTCCCCAATGAGTTCCGAGATCTTGAAATCAAATCAATCCGGCAAAACCTGCGACAACATGGAACTTGCATCATCCCGATAGACATCCCGGACAAAGGCTGTTTCAAGTTTCATACCCCATCCGCCAGCTTGCCATAAAACATTTACCTGCTTGTTACAACTTATTCTGACTTATTCCAAACTTAACTTTTGATGACATCATCCAGCATTGAATCAGTCTGTTACTTTGCCCTCGGAATCATAATAATTTCGACAATATGCAAGAACAGATCACATTCAACGACCTTCCCATGATGGTCTCACAGGTGCTCAGCAAAATGGAGCGGCTTGAACGTGTAATTGAAACCATCAGAGAACGGATAGACGGCAATTCCACATCTTCAGCCGAACATATTCCAATGACTATTGACGAGGCATGTGACTTCCTGAAGATGAAGAAATCAACAATGTACTATCACGTAGAACGTGGCAACATCACAGTCACCAAACGAGGGAAAAACTTCATTTTTTTCAAAGATGAACTTGTGCATTGGCTTGAAGGCGGCAGGAAAAACCAGGAAAGCAGCATGAATACAGACGAAGAGAATGACATGCGCCTGGCTTCATTTAGACGAAAACCCAAAGGATTCTATCCAAGAAGATGACTCATCCTCACCCAAGATGCGCCCATGCCAAATTTCTGTGTCTTTCTACTTGCCAGCCATTGGCATCGCTTTTGTCCATCACGTCTCGGCCTTTCGTGCAAGCATGAAAGCCTTCGCAGTATTGGACAATGACCAGTGAGAGTCGCCGAGAAACTCTGTGATGTATGTACTGGAGAATGCAAGTCTGACAACAGACATGCCTTCTCTTTTCCGTACATATAACACGGAGTTTCTTTTTCGACGACACTCACAGGTCACCACCATGCAATGGCCTGGCAGGCAGATTCATTGTTGGCATGGACTGCATCACCACCCTCATTCATCTGAAATATAATAGCTTCATATGAGATTGCTTTATTTTCTTGTAGCGATGTAGCGAAGCACAAACAACCCCATTGTTCTTTTTAAATATCAGCGACTTACGCTTCGCTACATGGTTTATTTTAGGTTTTGTTTCGCTACAAAAAACAGGGGCGGCCTGCCAAAGGTGACCCCTGCGTTGTTTTATTAAAAACTAGTCGTATGAAATGAAAAAAGTTAGTTGGTGTTTGTATTGCTGCGGTTATTTGAACTCATTACACTTTGGACAGAACCAGTATGATTGCTTCTTCTTTTTGCTGAACACGCTTATCAGCGGCAGACCGCATATCGGGCAAAGCTTGATGACAGGCTTCATCCGCAGGTCCGCATAGAAGATTGGTTTCAGAGTGGTCGGATGTACACAAGAATTCTCCTGACAGATCCAGAAGTGCTTCTTGGTCTTCGGGGAATACTTGCGTACAAGCGTTTTACGATGGCATACAGGACATTCCCTATTGGGAACCTCCTGGCCTTCAGCTGCTTTGATTGTCAATGACATACGAGGGGAGCTCTCTTCTGCGAACTTAATGTTTTCCCGAACCATCCTCTCGGTCTGCTCCATAAAGTCACCTAACCCCATCTTGCCATCGGCAATGGCCGAGAGATTATACTCCATTTCTGCCGTGAGGTCAGGCTTGGTCAATGATTCGTGAATGTTCTCGATCATTGCCACGCCGAAGTCAGTCGGAACGAGTTCCTTGCCCTTTTTCTGAATACAGGGAAACGAATGAGACTTTCCTGACGATATGGCGAGCAAGTCAGCAATGATGCTATCACGAGTTGCCGGCGTTCCAATGCCTTTGCACTCCTTCAGTTTCTCTCTGTTAGGATTGTCCGGGTTGACAAAACGCCAGATATTGGTCATCGCTGCCAGCAGCGAGCCTTCCGTAAAACGCTTAGGGGGAGTGGTCTTCTTATCCTCTATAATATATACAGGTATAGGGAACTCATCGCCAACCACAAGGTTTGGAATGTCTTTGACTTCATCCTCCTTGTCATCCGACTTAGCAACACTACGCCATCCTGGACTGACAACCGCCTTGCCAGTTCCTGCGAACATACATCCTTGTGCCTCTATTTCGTATTTGATGGCGTTGTATTTACAAGGGGGAAAGAACTGGATGATGTACCGCATGGCTATCATTTCATAGATCTTGCGCTCCCATTCGTCCAAGTTTTTTGGGACAACGCCAGTAGGTATCAGCGCATGATGTGCGCTGACCTTGTTGTCATTGAAGCAGCGACTCTTTATTGTGGAGTCGGCATGGAGTGCAGCCTCCATGCCATAATCGCCAAGGGATTTCAAAATTCGGACACCATCCTGGTGTTGACTTGATGGGATGTAATTACAGTCAGAACGTGGATAGCTCACGAACTTCTTTTCATACAAGGACTGTACCCTTGCAAGCACACTCGACGGAGACATGCCATAACGCTTATTGGCTTCCACCTGCAAAGTATCGATGGAGTAAGGCAATGGCGAACTTTCAGTCTGGCTATGCCTCTCGCAGTGGGTGACCCTTGCGGTTTTATCTTTGATTTCTTCCTTGATCCGCTCCAGATATTTCCGGTCAATGATACGCCCTTCGCAGTCAGTCGGAGCATCCGCTGTCGATGTCAATGTTGCCGTGAAGGGGATGCCGCCCTTTGAGAGGTTAGCCTTCAATTCATAGTAGTTGATGGAATGGAAATCTTTTATCTCCTTTTCCCGATTGACCACCAAAGCAAGCGTGGGTGTCTTCACACGCCCTACACGCCAGACACAACCATTACCGCCTGTCCGGGCACTGATCGTATATGCCCTCGACAGATTGATGCCTACTAACCAGTCTGCCCGTTCACGCGCCATGCCTGCATGGTACAATGAACGAAACCGTTCATTCGGCACGATATTGTCAAACGCCCGTTTCATACTGTCGCTGTCTTTGGCATTGATGAGAATGCGCCGTATATCCCCCTTATAGCCTACATATTCCAATATTTCGTCAATCAGCAACTGCCCCTCACGGTCAGGGTCACCGCCATTGACTACGACATCGGCCTTCTTCAAAACAGTGCGGATATACTCAAATTGTCCCTTGGCTGTTGGCGAGGGGAGTTTCTTCCATTCTGTCGGGAATATGGGATATTTCTTAAAATCAGCATATTCCTTATCGTAGGCCTCAGGCATAGCCGTCATCAAGATGTGGCCAAATGCCCATGTCACGATGACATCATCTTTCTGATAGCAGTGCTTGCTCCTACAGGCGACAAAATCAGTCCACAAGTAAGACGCTATGGCTGTGGCGATGTCCGGCTTTTCTGCAATATAAACTGTCATAACGATTATGTTTACAGGTTCCTTTGAATGATATTTGGTGACTGGTGTCTTGTGCGGACCATCGTTGGGTATTCCAGCTCCACATTGTACATGTGGAGAATCCTGTAGATGTTGCTCTTCCCGTGATAGCCCGTCCTTGACATGATTTCCTTGATGCTGTAACCCGCATTGTACATATTGATGACCATGCGGTATTTCTTCAGTTTCTTCTCCTGGTGCTTATCTGCAATGAGTTCCGCCTCAAAGTCATCAAAACCTTCATCACGCTTGTCTGTACGCACATTGACAATGGCAGAGAGCACATTCCTGGTGCTGCCATTTGGGAACAACTCATCGGAGGTGTCCAAACCATCGAACAAAGAAATAATCCGAATGTGCCGACTTAGGCAGTATTTCAGGAAAAACACTAGATCCGTGTGATTCTTGAAGGCATTGTCAAATGACAGAAGCACCGCTGCGTCGCCTTCATTGAGTTTGCCGAGAAAGCACTTCCATTCAAGACGATCATTGTCATCCTTGTCCTCAATATGGATAGGGGAACATTGAAGCTGTTTCATCTTTGAAACCCCCACTTCAATATTATCAACATATTGAGCATTATTTATATAGCCGATGCAACTCATGTTGTACCTCTTGCTGCAAATATTGAGCGCAAAGTTATATTATAATTATTTAATAGACACTTTATTTGTCAACTTTAACACTTTGTTTTGCAATCAAATAAGCAATTTGGTTCTGTTTGGTTCTATTTCTCAATAAAATGATACCAATAATTAAAATATTAGGAAATAATATCAATATTTTGAGTAAAACACAGTAGTTTTGCATCCTGTAAATCAACCCAAACATATTTATAAGGATATGATCACATTTAACAAGTTCAAAAACTCAAAACATTTGACATTAAAACTATGTTTATTATGCCTGACGGTTTTCCTGTTTTCATCATGCTCCAGTGATGACAAACTTGATTTCAGATCTTCAAATGATGCGTTAAGAGCATATCAGGATTATCTGAGTTCCGTCAAAGAAACAAAGATCTGCAACACTTCATCATTCTGTAAAGAAATCAAGGTATGGAAGGATATCTCAGATACCGTTTACCACTTTCTGATGAAGGATTCCACATTCATTAAAGACTTACATTGTGCAAATGACTATGCATCAATCCACGACTCCATTCGTTTTGAGTTTCTCAGACTGACTGAGACATGGCGGTACTCATACGAGGATGTTCTGCAAATCAAGGAGCAGACATCCATATTCCATGAGGACAATGAGCTGCACGAAGCCGTCATTGAAGCGCAGCCTTTCTTTGTCGCATTAGACAGCCTTCCTGTCATAGAATCCAACAAGAAAGATATTCTTTCTCAATATCGTAGCCTACTGAAGCACACCATACAATCCGGCATCCATGATAAGGCTGCCATGCTTGACTTCATCGGCAGGGAGGATAATTTGTTCCGCTCATTCCTGGTTCACATCTATGAGATGGATAACGAGCCGTTATCTGACATCACACAAGAAACGGAACGGATTTGCCGGAACATCTTTATTGCTGCGAGAAACGGAGAGATTGCTGCACGTGACGCCATGGTCTATATGTCTATGCGGACGGTCAGACGGCTTTTGCAAAACTCCACCGCCTGCATATCGGACATCAACAATCAGAAGACAATGAGCAAGGCTCAGGGAAATGCCTATCTATGGATGATTATTCAGCCGTTCATCAGCATTGACCAGTTTTCGATCGCCACACTCACGCCACAGGAACATAGTCATTTCAACTACATCATCGCACAACTGCCGAAGTCGGTCAAGTTTGCCGAGACATTCGGCATTGACCAACGTGCCTTAAACTATCTCCTTCCTCAACAACTCTTGAAAATGTATGTATTAACACTCTAAATATTCAAGGATATGATTAAAGACGAAGTAACCAGATTTATGGCCTTAGCGCCGCTCATGCTGCCAAAGTTGATAAAAAACACGACAGCCGAAGAAACGGACATCACTGACGATTCCGCCATATTGTATTTCACATTGGAGGAGGCATTGCCAATCAGCCTCGTGATGGATATGCTTGAAGATGACATGGAACTGTCATTGCTTTATCATGGCACAAGTAAGGACAACACAAAGCTGCATCATTGCTGTTTCTTTACAGCCAATGGAAAGAACATGTTTAAGTTCAACATGGTCTCAGATAACCGTGAATATGTCAGTGACCTGACCATTTCCATTTTCGACTCACTTGACACAATGGAGAGTGAGCTGGAATCAGATCTGATGTCACATGCCAAAAGTTTCGACTTCATACAGGCCATGGAGGTTTCTGAAGTGCTTGGCTTATTCTGTCTGTTGGAATGAGAACAGAACTCCTATATAAGATAGCCGACATGATCAACGCCAACAGCACGAAATACCGTGCTGTCATCCCTCGCGCTAAAAGGCAGTATATGACACAACAGGGCAAAATCCTTGTCAAGTCCACTTGTCTTGTCCTTAATGTTATGGTGACGACCCGACCGAAGAACCATGTGAATCGGAGCATCTGGAACATTTATGAAAATGACATCGACAGAATTATCACAAAAATCAGTCGCAGGGATAGGGCGTTTGCACAGCGAATTGACAATGGCGAGCCGACCCTGTTTGACATTGAGGTCATTGTGCGTCGGGCATCATTCCAAGCGCTTAAACTGAAGCTTGTCAGTACGGCCTACGACATCTACTCGGAGAACAGTTAATTCCATATTATCCGTATTACCTGTATTATTAAAATCACATATGGTAGCAAAGATATTATTCTTCGTATTTCCCTTATTACTGATATTGCTTCCTTTTTTGCTTTATCGGAAATACAAACCACCGTACATCAACGTATGGCTTCGCTTGGCATTCGACAACAATGCCAGAAAGATGGCAACGAATATCACACAACTCGTGCTCATTTTCTTTCATGTCACATACTTCGCCGTCTTTCCCGAAGACTACGGTTTTATCTTTTCCTCCTTTATTGTATTCTTCATGTTTGCAACCAAAACATCTGCCCGGCTGATGCTCGCCACCAGACGGAACAAGGTCTTGTATCGGCTCATGGCCATTGCAAGCGTTGCGCTACTCTTCGCACCTCATGCATTCTCGACTTCTATATCTTTGGCATTGATCCTGGAGTGTGCAACATTCTTTCCATCCAAAGAAGTTGAGGACTTTCAGAAGAAGCATCTTCATGAGGAGAGTATGAACAAGAAATTCGTTGACTCCTATTTTAGTTGAAAATAAACATTAACACCATAATAAAACCAATTCGTCATGAAAAAGAATCAGATAAATAGAACCATCCATAAGATGACGTTTGACATCACTCTCCTGGATATCCTTAAAACGAAAGACAATCACAAGCTGTCTCGTTTTGACGCATTCATGTGGTTAGCGGAGCATATACTTGATGGATTTCCTTTTTCCCAAAAAGAAGGCCAGTTACAACTGTACAAAGTCACAAACAGTGAACTGGCAAAACTATGGCATTGGAGCCGCCCAAGCGTCCAGAAATTCACTCAGGAACTCATCGATCTGGGTTTACTTAGACGGGAGCGTTTCGGCAAATATTTTGCCTATTCGCTGAGTGCCGAAGCAGAGAAATTTATCAAGTGAATTGATAGCATACTCTTCAATCTTCTCGAATATGAGCAGGCAGCCACAATCAAAGATCGGAACTTCACTCTCCCAAATGGGGAGCTTGCTCCTCCGAACAAAGAGATATGATGTCGAACAAAGGGATGGGAGTTTTATAAAAACTCTTAGCCTAATAAGAGTTAACATTCATTAACTCGTTAGGCTGCCTCTCCTGAAGGAGTTCCTACGGGGAGCAAGCTCAGGCAGAAGAGATTAATAGACACAAAAAAATGGCAGAAAAGAAACAAGTAATGGATGTGCGTCCGAACAAGGATGGCATATCAAAACAAGAAAGCAACGAGCAGCAGCGCAACTGGTCAGAAAACCTTTGGGACAGAAAATCCAAAGACAGCCTTGCCAATTACGACTTGACTCGTGCCCATCTGAACTTCGAGGTCACAAAAGGAGGAAAGGTCCAGCCGATAGACAAGTCCAAGAGCATTGACGAGAGGATGAAAGACATCCTCAACTCACGTGGTATCAAGAATCCTAATGCCAGGGCTATGGCACGCAGAAAGCAGCGGATCCTTGCTCAGATGATATTCGGCGGCAGTAGAGGGCGCATGTTGGAAATGGCGTTCGGAGAGCAGGACGTAAATCTCAATAAAGGGGCGGATAACTCAAAACTAACAAGAACCAAGGACATTGAGAAATGGGCGGCTGATGTCTATCGCTTTGTTGCCCGAAAATTCGGCGAGGAAAACATCGTCAGTTTCTACGTTCATTTGGATGAAACGAATCCTCATTGCCACTGTACCGTCCTTCCCATTGACGAAATAAACCAACGGATTTCATGGACAAGCGTTTTTGGGAAGAATCCCATGGAAGAGAAAGCAACTTTTACACGACTTCACAATGAACTGTACGAGGAAGTCAACAGTCACTGGGGACTTGAACGTGGCAGCAATAAGGCTGAAACAGGCGCAAGGCACCGCTCGACAGAGGAATACAAGCGTGATCTCATCAATCAGGTGCAGGAGCTGGAGTGCACTAGGGAAGGATTACAGAGGCAGATTCGTAGAGCAGAGATCAAACTGAAGGGGCTGTCCACGATGATAGCGAATTTACAGACCCGAAAAGAAAAAATAAACGAAGAAATAGAACTTATCGCTCAGCAACTTGGTGAGGATGGACAGGACAAGGAACAGTTGGCCAATCGCATGGAAGAGCTCCGCAAGCAGATGGAGGATATCGACCGGAAGATGGCGGACAGGCAAAGGATGTTGGACGAAACAGAATCCGAACTATCGAATGCCAAAACGGAACTTGAAAAACTGAAGAGAGCGCATGGCGAAATGTCTAAATCAATCGGAGATGACATCGACAGAAGGGCTGAAATAGTTCACTCAAATATCAATGCCACTTATTATAAGATAGTGGCGTCCTCGATGGAACCCCTTTTGCCTACCCTTAATGCGGAACAACATGAGATTTTAGATAAGTCCGGCTTCTTTGACCTCAGAAACAATTCTCAACACATCATTAACTGCGCCCTTCTGTTGGCCATCAACTACATCAGTCAGGCCACGACCTATGCAGAGTCTTGTGGCGGTGGAGGCAGCGGCAATATGTCTGGATGGGGTCGAGACAAGGATGACGATGATGAACGCTGGTGGATGAGGTGCATCTTACAGGCCGCCGCAATGGTCAGACCTGCGGGTCGAAAAATCAAAAGAAGCAGATAGCCATCAATCTGAGTAATACAAGTAACATCAGTAACATTAGTAATATCAAAATCAATTACATCATGAAGAAAAAAATTCTGATTTCACTTTTGGCATTGTCAATGGCGACAAGCGTCCATGCAAGTATGATTGACAGCCTTCAATGGGTCACAGTTGACAACCCGGATTTACATCGTCTGACCCCGACACTGACGACTGACTATGTACAGCTGAGTAAAGCGAGTCAGCACTGGTTTATTGGTGTCCAAGGTGGGGCATCGGCATTCATTGGGAACCCGGTAGGATGTGGCGACCTGTTCGACCGCATCATGCCTTCATTCAACGCCTATGTAGGCAAATGGATCACACCTGATGTCGGTGTGCGGTTAGCTTTTCAGGGATTTAAGTACAAGAACAGTAACCTCGACATGGCTGACTACCAGTTGGGACATGCTGACCTGATGTATGATGTCGCCAACTTGTTTCGACAGCCGTCAGAACACTTGCCAAAGTTTGACTTTGCTCCTTTTATCGGCGCAGGACTCGTTCATGGCGCTGACCAATTCTATACAGACAAAGAAAGAACACGGAGCTATTTGTTTACTCTGACTTATGGCATCCATGCGCGATACCATTTCGGGGAACGTTTCTACCTGTCTGGGGAATTGGGGAACTTCACTACGTTCCGAGATTTCGACGGCTATGGCTCACATGGAAAGCTATGCGATAACATGCCGTCTTTGACGCTTGGCATCGGATTCAACTTGGGTACGCCACGATGGAATCATGCCATTGATGTAAATCCTTACATCAATCAGAACGACAATCTGCTTGCTTATGTAGAAAGGCTGGAACAATCCAACAAGCAGCTTCGTGATCAGCGCAATATCGATCGAAAGACTTTGGATGAGCTTAAAAAGATTCTGGAGATAGAAGGGCTGCTTGGCAAGTATGGCTATCTGTTTGACAACAATGACGGAGGTAATGCCAAGAACAATTACAGAGGCTTGCTTTCACTGCGTTCTCGTATGAAGGGCATGAATGAATACACCCTGCCTTACTCATTACAAGACAAACCGAATGTATTGAACATACCCATATACTTCTTCTTTGAGCTGGGCAAGGCAAAGTTGACAGATAATTCCCAATTGATAAACCTGGACGAATTGGCAAGGGTGGCTATCGAACATAATCTCAAGGTACATATTGCGGGTGCAGCCGATAGTGCAACGGGTTCTGAGAATGTCAATTCTGAATTAAGCGAGGAGCGTGCCAGGTTCATTGCAGAAGAACTGTCAAAACGTGGAGTGCCAACAGATAGGATGAGAGGCGTTTCACTTGGGGGCATACAGGAGTTCAGCAACCCGAAAGACAACAGATACAGCAGAGTGTCACTCTATCTGGAAATTGATGACGAGCAACAGGCCAATTAAATGGACGATTATCGGGTCATCATAGCTGGCAGCCGCTCCTTCAGTAACTACGAGTTGCTGAGGGAGCATTGCCTTTTCATGTTTCAGGAGAAAATGAGGACACATCGGGTCATCATCGTGTCTGGCCATGCCCATGGTGCTGATTCATTGGGTGAAAGGTTTGCCAAGGAACAAGGGCTAACCGTTGAGCTTCATCCTGCTAAGTGGAGAGCTTTGGGCAAGGCGGCTGGCATGATACGCAATGTGGAAATGGCAAGAGCCTCTGATGCTCTGATTGCATTCTGGGATGGCAGAAGCCGTGGCACGGCCCACATGATCAGTTTTGCCAAGCGAAGAGGATTGGAAGTCTCAGTCGTGAATGAATTGCATCTGAAATCCTCTTTCACATCATATCCAGACAGACCTGTAACTTCCACAGTGCAGGATGAGAAACAGTCATCAATATCATGGCATCAATGACTGTTTTTGTAGTGATGTCAGAACCTTTAAACAAGGTATTGATTGCATGTAATATTTGAAAAAAGACCTAGATAATTCATAGAATCACAGACCTTCTTTGAACAGCCTGAGACAATCATGTATAGTGATACATCCGATTCTTATCTCTTATTTTGGCAAATGAATCCCAAAATCGTTCATTCTGAATCTATCTACCAGTCTGTTTATGCCACAGGTCCATACATTTGAGGCTGTGGTCTGTCTCGATGCCAGAGTTTGGTGAACTGTCAAACCGAAACTCACCTTGATGCATTCCGTTTTCATCATGGAACTCAAACATCCCGTGACTAAAATCAATGGAGATGAACTGCATCTTCCCGTCTTTGTTCACAATACTGTAGATTTCCCTGAGTGACTTAGCATACTTTCGCTCAAAATCCGAAAGTTCCGCTTCATACGTATAATAATTACAACGGCATATTTCGCCTCCTATTTGCGATGCGTAACCTTCGAGAGCGTCGCCTTTATGTCCCATCACCTTGTCGTGAAACTCATGGACGATTTTCTTATCGGCAATAGACGCCACTTTCTGTTTCGCAATTTCCAGCGTTAAGCCGTCCTCCACAAACTTTGCCTGCAGCTCTCGTTTCAATATCTCCAATATCAAGTCTTGTCGAGGCAACCAATCATTCGATGCGGTACTCCAGTCTATATCTTCCGGATGAGCAGTGTACCATTCCCGATGCCATACTTCCCATTCAGATACACAGCCCACGTAATCTTTATGATTATTTGGATTACAATAACCTGTATGAGCATGTGGTTTTTCTTTCTGCATAAAAACTACTTCATTGTCTATGGGAGGCAGCATTATACACTTACTAAACGACTGTAGCAACTGATATGTATTTTGACTGATGCTTGAGAGTATATGGTCAGCGTGAAAATCCGTCCAGGGTCTGAATAGCAATCCCGTGTAGAAATCACCATATGAGAATTGATGACTGTACAAATCTTTCAAGGCATAGAAGCGGTCGTGCTGTCGCTCTGCCTCAGTCTTCATCCGATGGAAGTCGACTACAGCCTGGTCACGGCTGACATCCGCCACATGGGCTAGTTCCATTCCCTCTGCCGTCACCAGCAGACTACCCTTCACTGCTGTCATCTCTCACAAGTTTTATTGATAATCTCCAGCATATCTTGGCGCGACTGGTCAAAGAAGTCTACTGGAAAGTCCGACAGATTTCCATACTCATCCACCGTTATCAATTCACTTTCGCTCTTACCCTTGAAAAAGTATATATTCATTGCTTCTGGGTTCAAGCGCCCACTAACTATGGCAGCCTTACGAATACCATTTACGATATGCTCACTGTGAGTCTCTGCAACTACCCTTAGACCAGCTGCAGCCATCATGCCCAAAAAATAGCCCATATTTGACTGTGCCTTAGCATGTATATGAGCCTCCGGATTCTCCACAATTAGCCAACTATTATCCATCGCCAAAAGAGCACTAACAAGAATTGGCAATGCGTAACTGATACCAAAGCCAATATTTGTAGAGTCGGTATTCACATTATGGTTGTTATCACGGACTATCACCTTAAAACTTTGTGAACCCACTGGGGTTACACGAACTGCGATTCCGGGGAATATATAATCAACCCACTTATCCAAGGCAATGTTGAATAATGCAGTTTCTTCATTATTCTCTGGCAGTCTGTTACCAGCAATTCTGGAATTCCAATTCTTATTGATCACATTTCCGGTATTCTCACCATGGCAGCCACAATTCATTTCTGCGGTCGATTTCAGCTCATATGCATATCTGGGTCCCCAGCGTTCCGCATTTAGATAAGTCAGTCCATTGGAAAACACTTTTTTCACCAAATCCAGACAACTGACCTCCACTACGAGTTTACGATCTTGATTCTGTTTCTCACCATCAAAAGACACCAATCCGTTCCCATCAATACCTATCGTTACCTTATCTTCTTGTAATTCTTTATTAATAAGGGAATCAGCATAGCCAAAGTCAAATGCAAAACGGGGATTTTCCAGAGTAAGAACACAATTTGCCTCCTCCGACTCAGAAGCGTTTTTTAGGATTAACAGAGCCTGAATCACACTACTCTTTCCCGATGCATTGGCACCAGTAAGAAGTGTCAAATTATTCAATTCAAAATGTTTGTCAACAAAACATTTGAAGCCATTGATATATAAGCCTAATTTATTCATTGTTTAATAAATACTTGTCAAACAAACCATTTTTCAATGTTCCAAAAACGTAATCCACATTCCATTTTGAGTTTGTACTCCATGTCAGCGCATTGAACAAGTTTTCGTCTTTCTCTATTAAATCTGCCATAGCATTTGTCAGGTCAACCCCTACATCAATTTTGGATCTATACTGATTGCCATATTTCGCCAATAATGTCGTTACGCTGAGCATCAGCAATTTGTTGACCGGACTCCGTCTCCCTTGATTCTCAGAAACCTTTCGAAATGCTTGTTTCCCAAATAGTCGATATGCATCTTTCATGGCCTGCTCATATATTGGAAGGAACTCCTTTAAACTCGAATAATTGTTAAGGATCTCTACTGCATTATCTAAAGTATCTTCCATATTTCCATTGTAGAAAGCCACAGGGTCATTATCGTCATAGTTCTGGTAGAAACAAAGGAATCGCAATGCAGCTTCCTGAGCTTCCATACGGCTATCCTTAACGCTATTATCTGTTGCCATCTTAAACGCTTCAGTATTTACCAATTCCTTAAGAGTCTGGCGCAATTCCGTGCGTGATAAGCAATTCCTTATTTCCTGATTGTTCAATGGCTTTCCACCAGTATTAAGTCGTCTAAACAAGTCAAATTTCAGCTTGTTTGGAGAGCGATAGTCAATAACAAAGCACATAATCTGAGTCTGTCCAAAGCGGCGAAGCCGTAAAGGTGAGAAAACCTCCTTCAATTGCTCTGCGGTTTTTCCATTACACTCTGTAATATACTCTAGATTATTAAGACGAAGTTCATTTCTCAAAAAACGCCTAATGGTCATAATACGTTGCAAACCGTCCACTATCGTCAACCGACCATCAATATATTGACTTAAATAAATTGATGGTAGTGGCAACCCCAGAAAAATAGACTCTATCAGGCGACTTTGCCTAGTATTATCCCATATAAAGTTGCGCTGAAAATCAGGTGTCAATTCTATATCCCCCTCATCAATCAAGTCATTGATCTGTTTCAGCGAGAACGGCTTATTTTCTACAAAAATGTCATCTGGTCCGTAACCTGGCTGCGATATATCCTCATCGCTCGAATCCGATTCAAAGCCCTGTTCCTGCTCATCCATCCATTCGCCAGACAGACCTAGCAAACGCTCATCAATGACTTCTGGGGCCTCTTCAAACATAGAGATATCTGATAGCTTGAATACCTTTGTATAAGGATCTTGCATCAGAGGAATTTTCTTTTCCTCATTGTTCGAAAGTTTTGCGTACAGGTACAACTTTCCTCCCTCACCCATAATGGGGGAGAAAACAGTTTCTTGTTCCTGGCCTTTTATTTTAAATCTTACATCTGCCATACTCAGTCAGAACTGTATAATAACTCTCAATTTATACACCTTGCAAAATTACGACTTTTTCATGACGTAGGGAAAAAAAGACACAATTTTAAGATTTATTTTGAGAAATAGATATTCTTTCGCAAAATATATACTAAGAACTGACTGATTTTCACCCCAAACGTAACAACATACTCAGTTTTTCATTCGTAACGATTGAATGGCAAAACATCTCTCCCTTATTATTAATCATCATTAAATGGGTAAAAAGGCTCAAACAGCGGTCATTGATTCATCCTGACACCTTTAACAATATACTCAGTTATTGCCATAGTTACAGCATTAAATGGTTTGACTTATCCAGATTGAGAGCTTTACGGTTTTGCACATATAGTTAATGGAAACTTTGTAGATTGAAAGCGTTGAATCTTCCCACGCAGTATTTGGCAATTCTCATTTGTCTAATGCCGAATGAACAAATTATTCGTTGGGAAATGCTGCAATATGGTTGTTGTTCGTTGGAAGAAGTGTGTCGAGGTTTCATTAATTCATTGAATACAAACCAGATGAATGCAGCTATATCGTCTTCGGCTATTTAGGGCAATAACACAAAAGATAAAGAAATTTAAAATCCGTATTAAAAGCCAGCTCAACGGATTAGAATCAATAGTATATGATATGACGGTCATAACTCAAGGTGCCGAAGATGCCCCATCCATTGACGATGTTGCTGTATAAGCCAATAGGATTCATATATACATCATCGGTGGAGATGCGAAACACCTGATAGGATTTCAAGAAATAGTACAGGTCTTGGCTGATTGTTTCAAGTTCAACAATCACGCGAGGATTGTCGCAGTATCTTTTCCGAGATTCAACTGTAAAGGTGTAACTCTGGCCATTAAACAAGTGATCATCGAACACGTTGCTGAATCCCGCTTTCCAATCGCCAAAGGGTTTAGTCAATTGGTTGTCGGCAAAAATGATATCATCTGAATCAAAGACATCACAAAGCGAATAAAACCGACGAGTGATTGAGCCAACAATTACTTCTTCTCCCTCAGCGACACCGCGCACTTTCAGTCGGTAGAAGTTGTGTTCCCCAACAGGGTCGTTTAGACGCATTGTTATCAACATCACAGAATCGACCCCATATTTGAATAACGGATTTACCATTATCGTGGAACCATCATAGCCATTCTCTTTATAAACCACTTCAGTTTTGACTATCTCTACTTTCTGAGCGTTCTCAACTTTGGCTGTAGCACTGATGGCCTTATATCCCGCAGCATTGACTGTTATGGCAATATTGTCGCCCTCCTTTGGTATGTAATCGCAAACGTAAACATAGGGTTTTGTTTCATCGTAATGCAAGGAATATTTGTCGGCACCATTTACGATTACTTCGGCAGTAGCATCTTTTATCACGATCTCAGAACGATAGAGGGAATCAATTTCGCTGTAGTACTCCGAGTAGTGAGAGTAAATGACAACCGGGTTGTCGTTCACGCTGAACGAACGCGAAACTCTCAAAGTAAAGGGCTCTCCGGGCATAACGAGGGAATAAATCGCTATGCCGCTTTCATATTGACTGTTGAAGTCAATGTCTTTCTCGCAACTCGTCAAAAAGACGACCAAAGTGGCAAGAATAATTATTGTTGATTTCAATTCATTCATGGACTAAAACTTTTGGGTGAAACTGATTGACGGCATAAACGGGAAAGGACATATACCTTTTAAGACGGCTTTATTATCCCTGTAACCGATATACACATTGCTGACGTTGTAATGATTATAGACATTATAGATGCCGAGGCCTATCACGCTTTCACCAAGTCGGTGCTTGATGGACAAGTTGGCATTGACGTCAAGATGGTGTGAATCGGGAAGTTTAAAATCGTTGATATTTCTAAATGAATGGAAAGGCTGCACGTCTCCTGCCGGGCTACCCAATCGGGTATCAATCCCGATATCGCCTAAAACAGTAGTCCAATTTTCTATGTAAAACAAGATCTCTCCATAAGCTACCACGGGATAACGACCGACAAATTCATATATACTTTGACCATAGGTGATGCCATACGGCACTGTGCCACGACGGCCAGACTGATAACTCCAAGCGGCGCTAAAGTCCAGCCCCAATTTCTTGGACAATGCGAAATGATGCATCACATTGACAGAGAAACTATGTCGGTGGTCAGTTGATGCATAGAACTCTAGACCGCCATTGATTTCATTGTCGGGGCGGTCAAAAGTACGAAGTGCTTTAGACCATGTGTAACTCAACCAGCCAGTAGTGTTGCCAACCTTTCTCTCGACAAGCACCTCAAAGCCGAAACTACGCCCCTTGCCAATGGCTACTATATCCTGCCAGTTGCGGGCGGTGATGAAATAAGATGCGCCATTACGGTATTCAAGCACATTGTCAATGGTCTTGTAATAACCCTCTACAGCAAAGGTGATCCCCTTCCACTCATAGTTTATTCCCAAACCATAGAGATTGCTTTTCATCAGTGGAACATCTTTTGTTATCGGCACCCAGATGTCACTGGGCATGATTAGGTTGTTTGTAACCAACCGGTGAATGCCTTGTGTCATGTGGGAATAGGAGGCTTTAACGGAGAGGTTGTCGCCTATCAGATATCGCAACGACAGGCGAGGCTCAAGGGCAAGATAGGATCTGTCGGTGACGAAATATGAACTTAGACGCAGTCCATAGTTGAGTTTGAGATTGTGAAATAGCGAGAAGTCGTCCTCAGCATATAACGCGAGATTGTTGATGTTCATTTCCTCACCACTGGTGTAGTCGATATATTCACTTGTCTCATCATATTTCGGGTTATATAATGATTCATCGCCATCATAGTTCAAGCCGCCACGGTAGCGTTGAATCGTGGCATCCTTGAAAACCGAAGTGTTTGGATTGAGCCACTGCTTGGATAGCTTGAGACCATAGCGCAACCAATGGTCTTCATTTGCTTGCCACGAAGCATCAAATGTCAATGCCAAGTCTTTGATTCCCGAATGTGAGGTGATACGGCTCGTTTCTTCATGGTTATAGTACAAACGGTATAGGTCGGTGATTTTGTCGTCAATCCTATTACTGATCGACATATCATACTCATATTGGCTATAGTTCAGATTGATGTTCAAGCGGTGGTTTTCGTTGACAAACGATGTAAAATAGAGGCTCGAAAGCAGATTGTTCCACCGGCTCTCGTTGCTGCTTGCACGGTAATCATCCTCCTTGTATTGCTTTTCGGTCAAGATATCAACTCTGCCTATGGTGCTTTCACTGCGGCGGCTATCAGTGGGTGATTCATTGTCAATGTCCTCCCCATAGTAGAATACCGCTGAGAGGCGGTTACGGTCGTTGAACCGGTGTACGACCTTAGCAGTGATGTCATAGTAGCGCATATTGCTATAAGGCTGCAACGCTTCGGGTCGGTCATAGAAGTGCTTCAACACTGGCTTGGCAATCAAGTCAAAATAGGACAGGCGGGCCGCCACATTGAAAGATGTGTGCCCTTTCCAGATGGGACCTTCGACCTGAATGCGGCTAGACAATGTTCCCAGACTTAACAGACCGTGATAACGATTATAGTCGCCCTCCTTGATACCCACGTCAATTACGCTTGACAGGCGCGAGCCATAGCGGGCAGGAAAAGCACCTCGATAGAAGTTGATGCTCTGCACCATATCTGGATTGATCGCCCCGACATACCCTCGCATATGTTCGGCATTGTAGATGGCCGAACCGTCAAGGGTGATGTAGTTTTGGTCGTAATCCCCTCCACGTACAAAAATCCCTGCACTGCCTTCAGTGCCCGACTGAACACCAGGGAGTTTCTGGATGGACTTGAGCACATCAGGCTCGCCTAGGAACACGGGGACAGACATGATTTGCTCCTTGTTGAGTGTTACGGCACTCATCTGAGATGAAGCCACACCGAAGTTGTTGCGGCTGCCATAGACCACCACATTCTCGAGATGCACGCCACGAGATAATGTGCTACTATCATTATTAAGGGCGACTGTTGTCGTGTCAACCGAGGCCGCCCCTAATGGTAACGCGCACATTGTCAGAAAAAACAATAATGCGGCATTTTTCATACGCTAATTTGCCATTTTAGCTTTCCAAACCATTCGTACGTAGAGAGAGTTTGTCAAGTAACCATCAACATCCCAACTGAGTTTTCTGTCCATGACAATTCTTCCGTAAGATTGAGTCAAGTCAAGTGCAACAACCGTAAGGGTTTCATCAGGATAATAGGAACCCGATATTGGATCATGTCGCATACTTACAGTGATCTGTTTTCCAGACACGCTCATGTCACGTAATCTTGCAGATTCAATTGGAAAGTCAAATTCAATAGTCATGTCAGTATGCATGAGAATGGGCATCGCGCTGATGTCAGTTTTGTTCGAGATTGTTTTATTGTCATAATAAAAACAATAATCTCGCTCCCATTCATAAGTGGCTAGGGCATTGATCAAGTCATTTTGGGTATAATTCAGATTTGCCTCAACAAGCAAACCGTTCTCCAAAAACACTTTCCCATTGCCATCCTGCACACGAGTTACTGCATTAGGATCATCCGGCTCGTCATGGCCACACGATGATAACGCGAAAGCCATCAAAAACAAAATAATAATGATATTTGCTTTCATAGTTAAAACTTTATTGAGTTACAACAGGTTCAAACCAATACGACCCTAAAAGTTCATTGAATTGGTTGTAGAAATTTAGGTACATTTCATAAATGCCAGCGCGTGTGAAAGTCACATTGACACCATTGCTGAAAGTGTTGTTAACAACGGCATAACCTTCTTCAATAGCATCATCGCCTTTAGCAGTCTCAATGGAGCAAACCATCGTAATAGTACTTGACGAAGACATTACTGCACAGTAATTTGCTGCAACATTTCGTCCTATAGAACCGATTCCATTACTACAAGTAATAAAACCTGTCGTCGGGGTAGGCACTATATGTTTGTAGTACTTACGATAACTCATATTTAAATATGGTCCATAGGAGGGAGCATGTCGCATTAAAGGAGCCGATCCCCATTTAGACTCGTACATTCCTGTAACCGTCGGAGAAACAATAGCAGAGTGATCGCTTAAATAGTAAAAAACCTTAACGGCATTCGCCTCTGTTGTCTCTGAATAATAATCATTAGTCCAATATTTTGATAAGTTTGCTTGACCTGATGCAGTAAATTGATTAATCCAGCAAACGGTGGTGCCACCATCTGATAGATTCCATGCATAGCTATGGCAGTTGTAGGTTGAAGTCGCATCAGCCAAGAGTGTAGCCAATGGGAAATCCTCACAACATTCATCGTTAATTTCTTGTATTTCAGTTTCGCTATACCATTCGTCTCTAATGATTACTTCAATTGCTTGTCCGCCCTTAGTATAGATTGTGGAGTACGTGTCTGCATATGCTGATGCACAACAAACGATTAATAATATAGAATAAACTAGTTGCTTCATAGTTCTATGCCTATTTTGAAATAATTGTTGATACAGTAGTATAAACTTGTGGGTCTTGCTCTTTACCACCAGACAAGACAAACGCTTTTAGGACTTTTTCGTCCTCTTGTGATAGATTTCCTCTTTCAATCGCTATTTGCGAATTTATAAGAAGAGAGCGACTTATTGAATGCATTTTTTTGACGGGTTGTGCCAATTTCATATCAAGAACTTCATTTGAGATACGTTCCAAATACATAAGATTAGAACCCTCATATAAATCCGGCAACTCCTTTGACGCCAAATACAGTTCAATAAATCCTATATAGGTGAATTTTGAGAAGTTTTTACGTCTTAGGTGTTTAGCCTTTGTATTGAAATTGACATCTGAGTAGAAATCAATAACCTTTTCGGGTGCATCTCTTCGTCTCTTCAGTTCTTGAAAACCATTGAAGTTTTCAAAAACCACCTTTGCTCCGTCTAACTCGTTATCGTAAGCGAAATAGATTGAATGTAAAGGGTGGCTCATACAGACTTCAATAAGTTCATCTGTAGACATAGAAGAAAGCTTGTCTTCAGGAATTTGGCATGCTTCAAGCATCTCCTCTAAAGACTGATATGTTCTCCAGTTGGCTGGAGATGTAATCGAATCAAACGAGAAGGTAACATTGGAAGCGCCCAAAATTGCTTGATGATTTTCCTCATTCAGGATTTCGTCTGAACAAGAGCAAACCATCAAAAGTACTACAAATAATAAAAATAGTTGTTTCATATAGAAAGAATATAACAGTTATAATTTTGTCATTAATAACAGCATTGATTATTCATTCTGTAATCAGATGATCATCATAATTCCAGTATTCCGTAGAAGGAATGGTTCACCGACGAGATCCTGATGACATAAGTGTTCTGCGGCTGCAGGTTCACATAATACACAGTGGGGATCCCGCTCGTGTTGAGCGGGCCGGAGTACCAGGTAATGCCGCCGGCATCCTCGACCTCAAGCAGGTAGGGTTCCTC
>Ga0265301_10002220_pt1 | contig 23011 bp, 20 predicted proteins | sample AusTroGonzalo_MG_2_FD_193488 | JGI IMG/M metagenome (GOLD analysis project Ga0265301, IMG submission 193488) | Bovine rumen microbial communities from tropical cattle in Woodstock, Queensland, Australia - Gonzalo_04 | ecosystem: Host-associated > Mammals > Digestive system > Stomach > Rumen ... | reverse complement strand
CAGGAGAGTGAATTTCAGCATGACCCTGCCGTCCATCACGGTCTGACCGATCACGGTTCCTTCGCTGAGGAGCTGACGCCTTACCTTCTTGTTCACCTCGTCTCCGTCCTTCAGTGCGAAGACCACGGATGACAGCTCGGGCTCCACAGGGGCTATGAATGCCGGATCTGCGGATATCCTCTGATAGAAGTAGGATGCGTTGCCGACAGCGGTGTCGATGATATCGGAATAACCTTTCTTCCCTCTGGTCTGGAATGCCATGAACACTTTCAGCGCATCGAAGCGGCGGGTGGTCTGCATGGATTTGCCTACGAGGTTGATGTATCCGTCCTCCTCGTCCTCCTCGCGGTTGAGGTAGTCGGCATGGAGCTCGAAGCATTTGAGCAGCTCCTTGTCCTTGACTAGTATGGCCGAGCATGAGATAGGCATGAGGAACATCTTGTGGAAATCGACGGTTATGGAGTCGCACAGGGATATGGCCGAGAGCCTGTCCTTGTACTTCTGGCTCATTATTAGTCCGGACCCATATGCGGCATCAGCGTGCAGATACATTCCGTAGCGGTCGCAGAGCTTCCTCATGCTTGCTGCATCGTCGATGGATCCGAAGTCCGTGCTTCCGAAAGTCGCAACGGCGCAAAACGGATAGAGTCCTTTAGCAACATCCTCTTCGAGCATCTTCTCGAATGCGGACACATCGATCCTCGATCTGGAGTCCACAGGGATCTTCCTGACGGCCTGATAGCCCATACCGAGTATGTGGCTGGCCTTGTCCATCGAGAAATGGGAGATCTCCGATGTGTAAATGCGCAGTTTGGAGTATTCCGGGGGAAGACCGTTCATCTTCACATCCCAGTTGAATTTCTTCGTGCAATACCAGTCGCGGGCCGCTATGATGGCGGAGATGTTGGACTGGGACCCTCCGGATGTGAAGCATCCGTCTCCCTTGTCGACAGGGAATCCGAACAGGCCCAGAAGGCCGTGTACCATGCTCTCCTCCATCTCGGTGGCCGCGGGACCCTGGTCCCAGCTGTCGAGGCTGTCGTTGAAGCATGCGATGATCAGCTCCGAGCAGATGGTCTCCGTAAGCACCGGAGAGTGCAGATGGGGCATGTATTTGGTGGACCATGTGCGCAGCAGGTGCGGCATGATCTCCTTCTCTGTCTCCTCGAGGACCTTCTCGAATCCTTTACCTTCCTCAGGAAGGAATCCGAGGTCGCCTATCTTGGCCCTCAGCTCGTACGGGTCGATCCCGGAGAACGCGCTGTCGTCCGAGAATGAATTGAAGATGGATGTCAGGGTCTCCCTGATCATCTCTGAGAATCTTTCCTGAACCTCTTTGGTTTCGGAGAGGAGGACCGGATCATTTCTTGACATCCGCATCTACCTCTTTGACGACCTTCTCCATGATGCACATCGCTTTGTCGATGTCCTCATCGGGGATGTTCAATGCACAGAGGCATCTCATGACGGAACCGTTGCGTCCGCCCTTCTCCATGATGAGCCCGTTCTCGAAGCACATGCGCTGGATGCGCATTGCGATATCTCCGCTGGGAACGGGGTGTCCCATGATGTCCTTGGGTCCGTTGGGGTCGATGAACTCGACTCCGAGGATGAGTCCCTTGCCGCGGACGTCTCCGATGATGGAGACCTCCTTCTGCAGTTTGAGGAGGCGTGATCTGATGATCTCTCCTTTGCGGGTGACCTCTGCAAGGAATGCGGGGTCGCTGATCCTCTTCATGGTGATGGTACCGGCGATCATAGCGAGCTGGTTACCGCGGAATGTTCCTGCGTGGGTGCCGGGGCCCCATTTGTCCAGTTTCTTGTCGTAGACCACTACGGACATGGGCTGGGATCCTCCGACCGCTTTGGAAATGAGGATGACGTCAGGCACGATGCCTGCGTGCTCGAATGCGAATACCTTACCGGAACGTCCCATACCGCACTGGATCTCGTCGCAGATCATGGGGATGTCCAGTTCCTTCGTGATCCTTCTGACGGCCTGCAGGAACTCGATGGGTGCGGGAATGACTCCTCCCTCTCCCTGGATGGGCTCCAAGATGACTGCTGCGGGCTTCATGACTCCGCTCTCGGGATCTTTCAGGAGGCGTTCGAAGTATGCGATGCATGCTTTGGTACCTTCCTCTCCTCCCAGTCCCATGGGACAGCGGTAGGAATACGGGTAGGGCATGAACTGCACTCCGGGCATGATGTTGGGTACCTGGCTCTTTGCGTTCAGGTTACCTGTGAGTGCCATGGAGCTGTGTCCCATCCCGTGGTATCCTCCGGAGAAGGCGATGATGGTGCTCCTGCCGGTGGCGATCTTGCACAGCTTGATAGCTGCTTCAGTCGCATCGGTACCGGAGGGCGAGCAGAATTGGATCTTTGCGTTGTCCGCTAGCTCCTTGGGCACTATTGAGAGTAATGTGTGAGCGAACTCATCCTTTGCAGGGGTCATCAGGTCGAGTCCGTGGAGCATGGCTCCCGACTGGATCATCTCGATCAATGCCTGATTGATCTCTTCATCATTGTGTCCGAGTGCAAGCGTACCTGCGCCGTTTAGGAAATCGATATAGCGATTGCCTTCCACATCTTCCACCCAACATCCCTTTGCCTTTGCGATCGCAACGGGGAATTTGCGAGGATAGCTCCTGGCTGAAGATTCGAATTCTGCCTGGCGCGCGATGAAGTATTCGTTCGTATTTTGAGTCATTAAGAAAGGGATTGACCCATCGCTTTTAACCATTGCCCTTGGTGGAGGGTATATTAACCCTATATAATATCAGAATTAGTCCCCCGTGTCCCATTTCGGACATTTTTCGTTATATCCCGGATAAATCAACGGTCCGAATCCAGCCCGGTATATTCCTAATCCGTCCTATAATCGGCGGATGATGGGCCTCGTAGAATTACGCTGCAGCCTTTGATGGTAATGACGAATCGTTTCCTCCGTCTGATAACAACAGTGTATTATCGGTGAAAACCCGACGGTTCCTCATGATGAAACGTAAATACCATCAAACAGATTTGACTGCCATGGCAGAAGATCAGTCCGAAGAATTCCGCAAGTTCATCCTTGACAACAGGGAGATGATCGAGAAGATCCTGAACGAAGGCAAGGAAGAGGAGGAGAAGAAATCCCGTAAGGACGAGATCAAGGAGAATCTTGGAGAGCGCATCGGAGAGACTAAGGAGAAGGCGAAATCGACAAGCGACGCCATCCTCACCGTAGCTACCGACAGCGAGGTCCAGAAGCATTTCATCACCGGATGTCTGGAGTTCCTTCACTTCTTCGAAGCAGTGATCAACGCCGCGCCGCTGTCACCCGAAGTTAGGGAAGCCGTCGAAAAGTATCAGAGGGCAGGCGATGATACCGTCAGGAACATCGTCTCGGTCGGTGCCCAGGATAGGATGGCGAGCATAAAGGTCGACGATGTCAAACCTGCTCCCAAGAAGACTGTGGCTAAGACGAAGGGAGAGACCATCCCGATCAACGATCTCAGCAAGACCTCCAAGAAGAAGAAAACCGAGTGATCTCATCTTTTGTGGATCTTTAGGTTCGATTCCAGCTCTTCCAGGGTATAGAATTTGCACAGTTCCACCGATAGGTCGCAGTATTTCTGATCGGTACTGATCAATCCGCCCTTCAACAGATACGGCGAGAGGCCTTTGTCGAAGGCACCCCAGTAGGTGGCCATAACGCAGTGCTGGGCATACATCCCGGTGAACAGAGCCGCATCGCATCCCTCCGAGAGTATTATGTCGGAGAGGTTGGTGTTAAAGAACGAGTTCATGTGATATTTCCTGACCACGTAATCCCCGTCCTTTATCTCGAATCCGTCCAGGAGGATGTTCGAATCGTCCGTGATGCCATCCTGATGCGTCGGTCCCTCGAACAGGATCCATATGACGGGCCTGCCCGCATCCCTGAACATGTCGATGACCTTCAGCATCAGAGGCGTGTTGGCCTTCACCGATTCCAGGGTGGTGTCCCTAGCATCGGTTATGAACTTCTTCTGCACATCGACCACGACCAGCGCCAGCTTGCGGTCGTTCTTCGGTACGGGTACCAGCTTGTTCTTCATCATATCAGGGCCTCAGCATTTGTTCTTCTTTATCAGATAATAGCAGGCTGCGAACATCACTGCTATGTAGATCAGTATTATGATTATAGAATCCAGTCCGACGGTGTATCCAGGGAGCATAATTCCTCTCATCATATTGCTGACATGGGTTAGTGGTAGCACATAGATGATACCGGCTACGACATCGGGGAGCACGTCGAGATTGAATATCGTACCGCACAGGAATGTCATGGGGACCACGACTATGCTGGAGAACAGGGACAGATTCTGAGTCTTGTTCGTCAGCATACCCGCAAGGAGGCCCAGCAGAGAGAACATGAAGGATCCCAGAATTATCGCGAGGAAGACCCATGGACCAGGTTTGACATCCGGGCAGATGATCCATCCGACAATCATGAGTATTGTGCAGCTTATCAATGCTCTCACGATACCCTGAACAGTCTTTCCCAGGATTATCGATGTGATGTGTATCGGGCAGAGGAGAAGCTCATCGAAGCTCATGTAGAACAGTCTCTGGACAAGTACTTTCATGGATACGGTGCTGAACGTCGATGACAGCGTGGTCAGAGCGATTATTCCGGGTATGATGTAGAGCACATACGAGTTCGGATCATCCATCGTACCTCCGATTCCGAATCCGAAAGCAAGCAGATACAGCAGCGGTCCGATCAGCGATGACAGCAGCACCTCTATGACGTTCCCCTTCATGTATTGGAGATCGCCCCAGGCCACACGGTAGGTCTCGTCGAGGATGCTCATTGCAGCTTCCCTCCCGATTCTCCTGTGATCTCAAGGAACACGTCTTCAAGTGTGGTCTTTCTCAGGTTGAACATCCTCTCTCCCAATGTGGAGGAGAAGTCCTTGGCAGCTTCCCTGGTATCGAAGTAGCGGACCATGCGTTTGCCGTTATCATCGGTGGTATCCACTGCTACTTTCCCTATTATGTCGCGAAGCTCGTCTACCGTTCCGATCGCCACGAGTTTTCCGTGGTTGATGATCGCTACCCTGTCGCAGAGGGACTCCGCCTCTTCGATGTAGTGCGTGGTGAGGAATATCGTCGTGCCTCTCGAATTGAGCATGCGAACAAGGTCCCATAACATGTAACGGGAACGCGTATCCAATCCTGCGGTGGGCTCGTCCAGGAGGAGTATCTTCGGATTGTGGATTATCGCAGCGACAATCGCTGCCTTCCTCTTCCATCCTCCCGACAGATCCATGACCTTGTGGTCCATGAATTCGCCGAGCTCCAGAATGTCCGCGGTCTCCTTCACAACCCTATCCAGATCCTTCCTGGGGATCTTATGGAGTATCGCATGATGCTTGAGATTCTGACGCACAGTCAGGTCCTTGTCAAGGGAGATATGCTGCTGTGCTATCCCGATCAATTTCCTTGCTTCTAGATATTCCGTCTTGATGTCATGTCCGTCTATATTCACAGATCCGGAGTCGTATTTCTGAATCGTGGTGATGGTACGGATCGTGGTTGTCTTCCCTGCACCGTTGGGTCCGAGGAATCCGAATATCTCGCCTTCCTTCACATCGAAGCTGATGCCGTCGACGGCAGCGAAATCGCCGAATTTGACGACAAGATCCTTGACCTCCACGATGCGTTCCATTCAATGCCTCCCTTTGACTACGACATACCTGCTGATGATGATAAAGACCGCTGCGTAACAGATGATGATCGCCAGCGATATCCACGGGAATTCCGTTCCAAGAATGGTGGATCTGATGCAATCGGTCGAATGAGTTAACGGAAGAAGATAGAGGATGTACTGTGCGAACTCCGGAAGTGCATCGAGCGAGAAGATTGTTCCCGACAGGAAGGACATCGGAGTTATCACAAGAGTTGTGAAAAGCGTCATCGTCAGATGCGAGTTGGATAGCATCCCTGCAACCACTCCGAGCAATGCGTATGTGAGGCAGCAGATCAGTATGATCCCGATGGCCTGTATCGTGAGATGCATGTCATCTGAGATGAACAATCCTATCGTGTAGAGGATGCTGCAGCTAATGATGCTCCTTACCATCCCTGCCCATGCTTTTCCAAGTACGATGGATGTCGGTTTCATCGAGCAAAGGAAAAGCTCGTCAAAGCTCTGATAGTATGTGCGTTGTATCATCACTTTCGTTGCGACGTTGTTGAAGCATGAGGTCATCGTTGATATTGAGATGACTCCCGGTATCATGAACGCTATGTAATCGAATCCTTCTACTGTGGCGCCTGCGCCGAAACCGTATCCGAAGGCAACGATGTAGAGGAGCGGTGTGACCAGCGATGTGAGCAATACCACTATGATATTCCTCTTGATGAACATGAAGTCGATCCATGCAACTCTGAAGGAGTCGGTGATGACGTTCATACCCTGTAACTCACCTCCTCCGTCGCATTGGTGTTCTCCCTTCCGGTGAGCTCGAGGAACACATCCTCCAGATTGGTCGGTCTCGTCGTGACTTGGACCTCATCCCCGAGCGTGCTCCTGAATGATTTGGAATCCTCGATTTCAGAGAAGTAGCGGTATTTCTTGATGCCGTCCTCGATGTATTCCACAGCCCATCTTCCGAGGTTCTCGCAGAGTTCTTCCGGAGTGCCTTCGGCGATCATCTTTCCGTGATTGAGGATAGCTATCCTGTCGCAAAGTTCCTGAGCCTCATCCATGTAATGGGTAGTGAGGAAGACCGTCGTCCCTGCGCTGTTGAGTTCCCTGATCAATTGCCACAGCATATGTCTCGACTGAGTATCGAGTCCTGCTGTAGGCTCGTCTAGGACAAGGATCGCAGGCTCATGGATCAGCGCGGCGACTATCGCAGTGCGTCTTTTCCATCCTCCGGACAGATTGATCGTCATGTGATTCATGTAAGGTTCGAGACCCATGATCTTCACGAGTCTGTCGATCCTCTCTTTCGCGACCTTCTTGGGGATGTGGTGGAGGATCGCGTGATACCAGATGTTCTCGGCGACGGAGACGTCCCTATCCAAAGCTATGTGCTGCTGGATTATTCCGATCTTCTCCTTCTTCGGATCGTCAAGACCTTTTACCTCTTCGCCTTCGATCTCTATGGTCCCCGAGGTCGCAGGGGTGAGGCTGGTCATCACTCTGATCGTGGTGGTCTTTCCGGCTCCGTTAGGGCCGAGGAATCCGTAGATCTCTCCTCTTCTGACGGAAACATCGATGTTGTCAAGGGCGGTGAAGTCACCGAACTTCTTGGTGATGCCCTTTCCCGAAATTATGATGTCATCTGTCATTCAATCCCTCTATGTCCCCTTCAAGATCCTCGAACAGTTCCTTCAGCTTCTCCTCGGTCTCCTCGTCGGCATCCCACATGCCGCGGTATATCGCTTCCAGGAGCCTTGCTGTGACCTCATACATGGCATACGGGTTGGCATCCCTGAACCAATCCGCATTGTCCTTGTTGAATAGGAAATTGTCTGCTATCGATTTATACTCCCAACCTTCGATGATGTCCGATGTGGCATCCCAGCCGAACACATACTCGGTCATCTTCGATATCTCCTGAGCTCCTTTGAATCCGTGGGGCTTCAGTCCTTCCACCCATTTCGGGTTGTTGATCTTGCTGCGGAAGATGTATCTTCCTTCCTCGTCGATGGTCTTCGTCTTTATGTTAGACGTATCCGCAGAGAACCCGATGACGGACATGGGCTTCTCGCCGCGTACGGATTCCACAGCCGCGTTGAAACCTCCGAGGTCGGTGTACACATCGTCGTTGTCGAACATGTCGTATTCCCTGCTGACGCTGTTCTTCACGGTGACATCCATGTTCATAAGCTTGTGCCTGAACGCATCGGGTTTCCTCTCACCGGATCTCCCGATACCGTACGCATATTCGCCGTAGTCGCGGTATATCTTTCCGATCTCTCCGCGGTCCTTCCAATCCGATGTCCTGACAAGTATGTTCGTTCCCGAACCGTACGATCCTGGAGCGTCACCGAATATGCGGATCATCGCATCCTCCCTTGCCTGGTCCTCGGGCATGCCCTCTTCGATGGACAGCACTATGTCGTGGCGAAGGTTGGCGAGGATATAGTTCTCCTCCTCGGTCTCGTCGAGATCCGCTATCATACGGACCGCACGGTCGATCAATCTGACGAGGTTGGGGAATGTGTCCCTGAACAGCCCGCTTATTCTCAGCGTAACGTCGATCCTCGGCCTTCCCAGTTCGGAGACCGGGATGACTTCCAAGTCCTTGACGCGTCCTGCATAACCTGTCCATACCGGGCGGATTCCCAGAAGCCATAGTACGTAAGCGGTATCGTCCCCGCCGGTCTTCATGGTGTCCGTTGCCCACATCACGATACCTATGTTCTTGGGATACGATCCATGTTCATCGACGAACCTCTCAAGCATCTGGTCCGCCATCTTCTTTCCGATCTCCCAGCTCGAATGCCACGGTATGGCATCCGGATCGATTGAGTAGAAGTTCCTGCCGGTCGGTAAGATCTGTGCTCTCCCTCTCGTGGGGCATCCCGACGGTCCGGGCTCAATGAAGTTTCCGCGCAGGGCAGACATGACGCTGTCGATCTCGTTGTCCATCCTCATGAGGTTGGGATACAGCTCGTCGCATACGAACGCGACAGTCTTCCTGATATCATCATCGTTCTCGAAATCCTCAGTGAGCTTGAGGCACGCTTCCCTCTCGAATCCTGCAGCGGCTATCTCCGAGATCAGCGATTCCATCCTGACCTCCACTTCTTCGAGAATCTCTCCGTTCAGTCTTCCTGTTTTCGGATCTCTGCCTGACGAGTTGTTCTGCAGCTCCATCAGTTCGTAGTCCATGGATGATGCGATCGCCACTCTCAGCGAAGGTATCTCTCCGTTCGCCATGCGTACCAGGCTGTAGACGTCCTCTTCAAGCCTCTTCCCTTCAGGGATCTCTCCTAGGATGTGGAGACCGTCCTTGATGAGATTCTCCTTGATGTCGACGACATAGTCATAGAGGTCGTCGATCTTCTCGCGTAGCTCGTCATCGGAGCAGTTCGGATCGAGCTTGAGGTCGCTGTACATATCCATCCTCAGAAGGATCTCTCTCAGTTTGGACAGGATCAGCAGGCAGTTCTGGTCCTGCCCCTGAGCCATGGAGTTCATGTAGTTCTGGACGGTGCCTTCCAGTTCGAGGATCTCGTCGTACCCTCCCGAGCGGGTCATCGTCGGGATCATGTGGTCGATGATCACAGCCGCTGCACGTCTCTTCGCCTGGATTCCCTCACCGGGATTGCCTATGACGTACGGGTAGATGTCGGGAAGCGATGTGAGGATGTAATCGGGACAGCAGTCCCCGCTGAGAGCGATGGATTTGCCTGGGAGCCATTCGAGGGTGCCGTGTGTACCGACATGGATGACGGCATTGGCTCCGAAGTCCTCCCTCAGCCATTTGTAGTAAGCGTAATACTGGTGGGGATGCACGCAGTTGGGGTCGTGATAGTTTGCCTGGATGTCCCTTCCCCTGTCCGGCTGGAATCCCACGATGATGTTCCCGAAAACCGTTCCGGTGGCGATTATGTCCTTTCCCACGGTGTAGAATTTCCCCGGCGGCTTGTCCCAATCCTTCTCGATGCGTTCCCTCACCCTGTCGGAGAGCTCCTTGTACCACATGTCGTACTGTTCGGGAGGTATCAGGTCCTCTGCGCGTTTCCTGACCTCATTGTCAGAGATCCATTCGGTATCGTTGGTTAGGCCTGCCAGCAGGATCTCCACCAGTTCCCTCGGGGTCTCCGGTATGTTTCCGACATTGTATCCTTCATCTTTCATCCTGTGAAGGATGTTCACGACGCTGGCGAACGTATCGAGGCCGGCAGCTCCTCCGGCATCTGCGTTCTTCGGCGGATATTGGTACAGGAGTATGGCGACCTTACGGTCCTTGTTCTCGATATGGCGGAGCTTGGCCCACATTATGGCCATGTCCGCGACGCGCATCGCCCTGTCGTCGATGCTGTGATAATAGCGGATGCCTCCGTCTTTGTACTCGTTGCTGGCGCATGGAACGGTTATGATCTGTCCGTCGAATTCGGGATGCACCACATCGTATGCTATCTCGGCGGGGCTGAGGCCTTCCAAGCGCTCTCTCCATGTGCTCTCGTCCGAGACCATCGTCATTGATTGTAGGGCCGGGACGCCGTAGTCGAGGAAGAAGTTGTCCTCTATGATCTGGTCCCCCACTCCGGGGGTGGCGATTAGGGTCTGGCTGAAGCTCATGGTCTCGATGATGGCATCCAGTACCGGCTTCCCGTTGCGGGTGAGGTCCTCCCTGAGCAGTCTCTTGACCCCTTTGGAATGGTCTATCTTCTCCTCGGCGGTGTTCAGGAATATCGGTACGGGATTCCCTCCCAGTTTCTCCACGGCACGGATGAGGCCGTCTATGCTCTCCAGATTGCCTGTGACCCACTGTTTCTGGTAGAAGAATATGCCTATGTTTGGTTTGGATCCGTCCAATGAATCCAGATAGCGCGAGATGTCATGGTCGTCCGATCCCGGGTAGTAGACCCCTTCGGTTAAAGGATGTACGGGTTCGGGGATCTCGAGGTCGATGCCGTCATACTTCCTGATGGCCCATTTGATCAGCGAGACGAAATTCTCGTCGCCGCCGAACACCGCATATGACATTATGAGGTCGTATTCCTCGTCCGTTCCGTGGAAATAGCTCCTGAATGCTTCGGTGACGCAGGCATCGGTGCAGCTCAGATGCATGCAGACGTTATGCTGCTCGATGGCATCGCGCAGCTTGTCGAACTTCTTGCAGTATGTGGTGTCCCCGTGGACCTTCATGGTGACGAAGTCGGCCTCGGAGATTATCTTCACAGCCTCTGCAAGGAAAAGGGGGTCCTCGTCGAGATCCACATTGTCGTAGTTGTGGTAATCCACATCGAATCCTTCGGAACGCACGATCTTCACAGCTTCGTTCATGAGGAAGCTGTCGATTGTCCCTATGGAGATGTTGACGAATTTCATGTGCCGCACCGATTCCAAGTCCTATGGAAATATAATCCAAATCTGCTCTGGAAGAATCCGTCGAAACGGTATTTTTAACTTGTTCTATCAGTCCGAGAATCATCTGTCAATAGCGGCCCTGACGCTCTCCGCAAGTCTGTCCGCATTGAGGTCCTCGAGCCTGAAATAGGTTCCTTCCAGGGCCATTGCCAGTTTCTCCGCGTTGTCGAATCTGATGAATCCTGCGCTCGCATCGATGACTATCCATTTCACCTGCGGGATGGAGAGGTCCTGTGCGATCTTCAGTACCTCGTCGTTGGCATCGGACCCTTCCTTAAGAGGTACATTGGCACGGCCGTCAGTTATGACCACTATGTAGCACATCTCTCCCGTGTGTGAACGGGAATACGATGTCATGTATTCATTCACCGTGACAAGTGCCTCGCCCAACGGCGTCTTACCTCCGGTAGGCATCTCCTCGAGTTTGCGGTAGCTGTATTCAACGGAACGGGTGGGCGGCAGAACGAGCTCCGCGGAGTCGCGTCTGAACGCCATCATACCTATCCTGTCCCTTTTGACGTAGCTGTCCCTGAGCATCGACAGCACGGCGCCCTTGACCGCAGCCATCCTTTTCCTGACCCCGAGGGATCCGCTGGCATCCACCAAGAACAGGATTGTGCATCCAGCACGCATCTCGCGTACCTTCTCCCTCACATCCTGTTTCTGGATGTTGATCGCCATATCCGTATGATCCCTGCTTCTCTGGTACGGGGCAGCCGCCCTGACTGTGGCGTCGAAGGCTATATCATGGGTCTTCTCGGCCGGGATGCGTGCGCGGGCGTAGCGTCCGGATGAATCCGAGCTCTCCACCATCATCCTCCTGCCCTTCTTGGCGGAGGTCTTGGATACTTTCCTGTTCCTGTCGTCTAAATAATCGATAACTCTGAATTGGTCGCCGATCTCGAAGACCATATCGTCAAGAAGCTGCTGGAAATCGATGTCGGGAGGCTGTTGCTCCTCCTGTTCCTGGTCCTCAGGTTCATCCTGATCCTTGTCATCGCGGTCGTCCTGGTCATCTTTATTGTCGTCATCCTGCGGAGGTTCCTCATCCTCCTGTTCCTGCTCATCCTGCTGAGGCGGTTGCGGAGGCTGTTCCTGGACGTAGTTACGGCGGTGTGCCAGACATAGCATGGCTGCCTCTTCCACATCTTTCTTCATAACCTCGTCGCGGCCGTTCAGAGCGGCCAGCGCCTTGGCCGTGTTTATCATGCAGATGTCTCCGCGGTGGCCGTCGGCCAAGACCTTTACCGCAAGCTCGACCGATACGCTGATCAGATCGTCGGAGATCGATACAAGGGGCAGAAGCTTGCATGCCCTGTCTATCTTGCTCCTGAGGGCATCCTCCTCGTCCTTGTACATGGCAATGAAACGTTCCGGATCCTTCTGGAATTCCATATTCCTCCTGAGGATCTCCGCCCTGCCCTCCTCCTCTTCCGGGAACGAGGCATAGGCGCATAGGTCGAAACGGTCGAGGACATGCGAACTTATGTCCGAATCCGAGGGATTCATGGTGGCGATGAGGATGGTATCCGTCTCGTATTCCGCAGATACACCCTCTCTTTCCAATACGACCTTGCCTTCCAGGACCGAGTTAAGAAGGGACATCAGGATCCTCTGGTCCATCAGGTTCACATCATCCACGTAGACGATGTTGCCGTTGGCCCTGGACAGGAGCCCGGGCTGCATCACGGCCTTGCCGTTCTTGATGGTGGCATCGATGTCCATCCCGCCGAACAGCTGTTCCTCAGAGACGTTTACAGGTATGTTGATCAGTCTTTTGCCGGAGATGGACCCAACTGATCTGGAAAGAACTGTCTTGGCGGAGCCCTGTCCGCCCCTGACCAGAACCGTTTTGAGATTGGGGTTGACGAGTATGCACTGCATCGCCCTCTTGGCATCATCCATGCCGAGGACGGCTGAGAACGGGAAGTATCTCAGATCGACTGAAGGCATCTCTCGAGCTCCTCGGTGTCGAAACTCTCCTCTTCGAAGGGCCTGCGCCTCATACGGTGGGACATGACCAGCGATGCTACGGCGCGGATGTCGTCCTTCGTGACCGAATCCCTTCCGTCCAGAGCTGCATTGGCCCTTGCGGCCTTCATCATCGTGATGTCCGCTCTGTGGCCATCGATACCGAAATTGGTCGTTATCGTGACGATCGCCTTGATGATATCGTCATCCGTGGAGATGTTCGGGAGCATCTCGCGGGCCTTGGTTATCCTTTCCCTCATGGCCTCCGTCTGTGCCCTGTGCTTGTCGGTGTAGGTCTTGGGGTCAGTATCGAACGCGACCCTCCTCTTCACGACCTCCATACGGGTCTCGGTGTCCTTGTCGCCTTTGACGTCGACGGACAGTCCGAACCTATCGAGCAGCTGGGGCCTGAGCTCCCCTTCCTCGGGGTTCATGGTACCTACGAGGATGAATCTGGAAGGATGCGAGAACGATACACCTTCCCTTTCGATGTAATTGACTCCCATGGCCGCCGAATCGAGCAGCAGATCCACTATATGATCGTCAAGGAGGTTGACCTCGTCGACATAAAGCAGGTTCCCGTTGGCCTGTGCCAGCACTCCAGGTTCGAACTTCTTCTCTCCGGTCTTGAGGACGTGCTCGATATCCAATGTACCCGCCACGCGGTCCTCTGTCGCGCTGAGCGGAAGCTCCACGACCCTCATCTGCACCTTCTCGAAGATCAGCTTCTCTCCCCTCTCCAGCTTCTCCGAGCAGTAAGGGCAGAGTCTGTCCGGTTTCGAAGGGTCGCAGTTGAAGACGCACCCTTTCACCGCTTCCCTGTAAGGGAGGATCTGCGAGAGTGAACGCACCGTTGTGGATTTCGCGGTACCTTTCTCACCCTTGATCAGCGCACCGCCGATGCTGGGATCGACCATGTTGAGGAGCAAAGCCTTCTTCATATCGTCCTGGCCGACAATCGACACGAACGGGAACAGGAGTTTTTCCATGATTACACCAACTGTTGGATGTATGGTACGATTGGCATAAAAGATGATTGCAGAAAGTGCAGGACCGATGGAACGGTTCAGACGGCGATGCGTGAAGGTGCCAGAAGATGAGAATTCAGAAGAAGTGGTGCAAGGGACGAGATTTGAACTCGCGGACCACTAAGGACTAGCCCCTCAAGCTAGCGTCGTTGGCCATGCTTGACTACCCTTGCACTCAGCATTTCTGAGATATAGATGTCGTTAATAAAGGTTTCCAATCTGCAGCCCTCAGGTCCTGGACTACGTTTGCAGATCCCATAGGATGTCCGGACCCGCTGGATTACCGTTCATCCGCCCGTGAAGACGGATATCACCGATATGACGATCGATACGCCTGCAAGGAATATGCCCAGGATGTAGCGGTTGACTCCAAGATAGGGGCCCATGATGAAACCGACACCGAACAGGAAGATGGCGGCAAGGGTGCATGAGATCTCCAGAGCATCTATCAGATCATCATAGAAGAACAGCGGGATCAGTACTGGGACCAGTCCGAGGGAACTGAAGAAGATGCAACCTAGGGAGCTTGTCCTGACAGATTTCTCATCCTCTTTGAACTCCTCCTCCGACTGTAGTTCCTTATCCAGGATGATCTCGCATACCTCGGTCTCGCTCTTGTTCGAGAGTAGGTCCAAGGTGGTCCCAGAGAATGAATCCTTAACCTCGTTGAGCCTGGATTCGCGGCTCCTGTTGTCTACGTTCTTGAGAACTCTGGTCTGGCGTCTGGCATCCACTTCCCAGCTGTAAAAGGAAAGGATCCCGTCGATTATGCCCCAAGTGACGCACATGCCTATGACGGCCGCTGCAAACCCTTCTTTGTCGTTAAACTCCGTAAGGCCGAACCTGACGGTGTAAACGAGAATGAGCGCCATAATGATTCCTGACAGCAGCTCCTGGAACGCCGTGCTAGGTCCGGTGAGGAGTACTAACTTTGTGAGGAATTTTCTGATCACGGTACCGCGGCTGTTACAATGACACGGGGATGAACCTGTTTAGAACAGTTCATTTGGTCCAGTAGGTCCTCGCAGCCTCTCCCATGGCCAGAATGTTCTCGTCACAGGTGGAGATTGGGGTCTCGCATCCGGGCGCGAGAATGAATCCGCTGTTGAGTCCTGCCGCGGTTATGACATCGTAGCATGCCTTGGTGACCGTCTCGGGAGTTCCCATCATCATGACCTGGACCGGGTCCACGTTACCCATGATCGAGATCTTGTTCCCAGCGACGCTCTTGGCCTTTCCCGGGTCGACCGCATGGTCGAAGCTGAGGCAGTCCGCTCCGGTCTCAGGCATCTGCTCCAGCACCCTGAGGGTGTTTCCGCAGATATGTACGAATGTGGGCGCGGTCTTGTCGTGCGCATTGCAGTCGGACACGACTTCCGTGATGAAGGGCTTAGAGAACTGTGCGAACATATCCGGAGAGATCAGGTCCTCCGAGGAGGTCGGGTCGGCCATCCACATGAGCGTGGCTCCGGCATCGAGCATGGCGGTCTCCATCGTCGAGACCATTTTGGTCACCTTCGCTACGAGTTTCTCGACCGTCTCCGGTTCTATGAGCATGCCCATGACCATGTTCTCGACACCCATGATGTATCCTGCTGTGGTGATCGGACCCCAAGAGAGTCCGCAGATATGAAGGTCCTCCGGGATGATCTTCTCCGTCTCCTGGAGAGCGGCGATGATCGAGCTGTGGAATTTGGGACATTCGGATGCTATGTTCGCATCGAAGAGTGCCAGCTGATCTATCTGTTCCGCATCGGTGGCGAGCGGTTTGGACACCTGTCCGTAGTCGTTCTCGGGGAAGCGGACCTGCATACCGAGGTCCACGAACACGACCTGAGAGTCCAGAACGGGCTTGACGAAGTCGGATTTGGTCTTGACGGCATGATCGACCGCCACCTTCGCGGAGATCTTCGGATCCCATCTTGCGGCTTCCACCGATATGCCCGCGCTGTGTGCGGCCGTGGCCAGAACGAAATTGTTGACCGGTGTCCTTTCAGTCTCTTCATGGTTCAGAGCAGCTTCTACACAGCTCCTGTGTCCAGCATCCTTCATGAAAGGATGTTAGAGCGTCGATAGATAAAAGCAATGCCGTGGATATAAGCGGTATTTGATTGCCGTTTAACCCTGGAATCCCGCATAACCCTAATAATGGAGAAGGATATCGCAATGGCATGGTATCCTTGAAGACCGATATCGGAAGCATCAGCCTTGACAGGCCCAGCATGATCGCTTCCGGGATAATGGATGAGACCGGAAAATCCCTGGTTCGCGTTCTCGAATCAGGTGCCGGCGCGGTTGTGACCAAGTCAATCGGACTGGAACCCAAACCGGGCCATGACAACCCATGCTTCATGGAGGTCCGCGGAGGATACGTCAATGCAATGGGCCTTCCGAACCCCGGAATAGAGCTCTTCAAAGAGGAGATGGAGGAGGCAGTCCCAAAAGGGAAGGTCATCGGTTCCATCTACGGGGCAGGTCCGGAAGATTTCTCGAAGCTCGCGGCGAAGATGGAGGACTACGGCGCATGCGCGGTGGAGCTCAACCTCTCATGCCCTCACGCCAAAGGATACGGAATGGAGGTAGGTACGGATCCAGAGATGGTCCGCTCCATAGTCTCCGCAGTCAAGTCATCGGTATCGATACCCGTCTGGGCCAAGCTCACGCCCAACACGCACATCCTCACCAAGATCGGAATGGCGGTGCAGGATGCAGGCGGCGATGCCATCGTAGCGATCAACACACTGAAGGCGATGGTGATCTCTCCCGAGTTCGCCAGACCTATCATGAGTAACAAGTTCTGCGGATTGTCCGGCGAGGCAGTCAAGCCTGTCGGCGTCAGGGCCATCTACGACCTGAAGAGTGCAGTGGACATCCCGCTCATAGGTGTCGGAGGCATCTCCGACTGGAGGGATGCGGCGGAGTACATCATGGCCGGAGCATGCGCGTTCCAGGTAGGAAGCGCTGTAGGGACGAAAGGTCTGGAGGTTTTCTCACAGATCAACGAGGGATTGACCGTATTCATGGAGGAATACGGATACTCCACTATCGGATCAATGGTAGGTGCTGCCCATGAGTGATGTCGTCGTAATCAAGAAGATCATAGAGGAGGTGTACGATACCAAGACGTTCGTCTTCGATTGGGATGCCAAAGTCGTCCCCGGACAATTCATCATGATTTGGATCCCGGGAACCGATGAGATCCCCATGTCGGTTTCAAGCATCACCGACAAGACGAAGAGCGTCACAGTCAAGGCGATCGGAGATGCCACCAAGAGGCTCCACGAGTTCAAGGAGGGTGACAGGCTCTCCATCAGAGGTCCCTTCGGCAACGGTTTCGACCTCACCAGTAAGAACATCCTGATCATCGGCGGAGGAGTGGGCACGGCAGCGGTCATGCCTGCAGTGGTCCAGACCGGTGCGGATACGATCATCGCTGCCCGTTCGGACAAAGACCTGATCATGCTGGACACCGCTGAGAAACATGCGGCCAATATGTGGATTGCAACGGACGACGGAAGCAAAGGTTTCCATGGTAATGCCGTGCAGCTGATGAAGGAGAAGCTCGCTCTAAAGAAATATGATTATGTGGTGGCCTGCGGCCCCGAGGTCATGCTCTTCTTTACCTACAAGGCATGCGAGGAGCTCGGACAGGACTGCCAGCTCTCTTTGGAGAGGTACATGAAGTGCGGAGCCGGAGTATGCGGATGCTGCGTCATGGATGACAAGCGCATCTGCAAGGACGGTCCGGTCTTCACCAAGGAGCAGATCTCTAAGCTTACGGAGTTCGGAGTGTCCAGAAGGGATGCTTGCGGACGTGTCGTCAAGTTCAGGTGACAGATGACTCAGGCCGATCACGTTACCGTCATACACGGCAGCATGACCGTGGACGTCCCCAGGAGGATCTTCAAGGGGAAGGAGTGCACTATCGATTGGAACGAGGTCGAGCCTTTCAAGAAGATTGTACAGAGCAGATATCCCTGGATCTCCGACAATGCGATCAAGGTCATCATCAACAAGGCCCAGATGGAGATGATGCGCGTCAGGGACGAGGAGACCAACGGTAGGGAGTACAGCAAGACATTGGCCCAGAAGGGCAAGCTGGATGATGCCATCGAGCACCTCAGGCTCCGTTTGGAACTGAATCCTGACGATGCAAAGTCATGGTATGATCTGGGGGAACTGCTTTTCAAGAAGGGCGATGCCAGCGGAGGTTTCGATGCCTTCCGCAGGGGCGACGAGGCGATGAAGCGGAAAAAGCGATCCCCTTTAGTGTCAAAAGGACGCTTGCAATAAGTCTACAGTCTACGGAATCATTTCTCTTGCTATTACTAGCAGATTTACGCTCTTCGTGTGTTTGTAATGGTTCATGTAACATTATCGCCAACGGTGCGATTGGCAAAATGATCAATTTATCAAGAGCTATTGATCCCAAAGGGAAAAGAATAGTCCTCCAGGCCGTACAAAGCTATCGCCTGGGGTTCCATAACTGTAGTTCAGCAACAGACTAGGTTGTGCATTACGCAATTCCAGAATATGTTATGGGAATCTTTATTAACTGATGGTTGAATGGCTTTGTATAGTGCAGTCAATCTGCCTTAGGAGGCATGACCACGGAGAACGCAACTCACGAATTGAAGATGCCCACGAACTATGTGGACATGACTGTAGAAGAAATGGACTACGATGGCGGATTCAGTTGGAAGAGCTTCTGGAAGGGCGTATCGTTGGTCGGAGCTATCGTTGCCGTCGGTGCAGGAATTGTTGCAGTGACCATTGGAACTGGGGGTACCGGTTTTGGTGTCGCGATGGGCCTCATGGCAGCCGGGGGCGTGACATTCGGAGTTGGGTGGGGTCTCGGCGGTAATCCGTTCAAAGAGCCCAACGAATGATGGGGCTGGACAGATCATATTCCAAAGGGATGCAGCGGCCACAGGCCTTGTGAAGGCTGCCGCCGGAAGCTTCGGAATGACCGTAACTTCCGGCGATCCCGGCGGGTTCTTCAATCATAATTTTAGTTCTGGATTTCGATCGCTACCAACCTTGTCAATCGGGGATAGACCATTTTCAGTCCTGATCATAACGCTTACCTGGAAAAGGAGAATCGGGAAACTCGCTATACCAATTCGTTATAATTATATACAGTAAATCAATCCAAGACCCAGCGTCGGGGTAACACAGTGGCTATGTGGCGGACTGCAGATCCGCATACGGGGGTTCGATCCCCTCTCCCGACCCCATTTCTCTTTTATCAGATCGATTTTATCAGGATATCCGCCTGTTCTTTCAGATCGTTGATGACGGATTCATCCGGTTCCCAGATGTTCTCTGTGAATGTGCGGCGGTCCAGGGCGAAGCCTCTTCCCCTGTCGTCAAGCTCTTCCGCTCCGATGAATGCTAGCAGATTGAACAATGCCTCGCGGCAGAACTGTGTCCTCTTGCCTCCGCCTGCCCCGGACACTATGACCTTTTTGCCCCTAATGGCAGTCTTTCTCTCAGGGTCGGACGGGTCCAGAGGACGGCTGAGCCAGTCTAGGAGATTCTTGAGGACTCCGGGGATGGACTGGTTGTACTCTGGAGTGAAGATCCATATGGCATCGGAGGACATGACAACGTCCCTAGCGTTCTTCACAGGTTCGGGAGCAGGGAACTCGGTATCCTGATTAACGAACGGCAGGGCTGCCGGATCGATGTACACGACATCCGCCTTGCCTTCCAGCATACCTTCTGCTATGTTCGCAAGCTGCAGATTGAACGAACCTTTGCGCGTGGAGCCGACTATGAATACTATCCTCTTGGCCATGCTCCTGAATCGAAGTCCGGATATAAAGGCCGATTCGGGCTCAGAATTCGATTCCTTTCCTGGCGTCGATTCCTTTGTCCATGGGGTGCTTGATGAGCTTCATCTCGGTGACGAGGTCCGCATATTCCTCAAGCTCCGGAGGCAGCCCCCTTCCGGTCAGGACTATTTCGACGTGTTTCGGTCTTTTCTCGAGAGAATCTATGAGCTCCTTGGGCGTGATGAGGCCCAGACGTACCGCGTTCATGCCTTCGTCCAGAATGGCCAGGTCGTACTTCCCGCTGCCGATGAGCTCCTCGGCCTTCGCCAGGGCCTTGTGGGCGGCCTCGATGTCCTCCGGTTTCGGTTTGTTGGAAACGAAGTGGTCGAGACCCATCGGGATCATGGTGATGTTCTCGATCTTCTCGCATGCCATGTGTTCCCCGTATCCCGCAGGAGGTTTCATGAATTGAAGGAACAGGACGTTCAGACCTCTTCCGCTCGCCCTCAGGGCCAATCCCAGGGCTGCTGTGGTTTTTCCCTTTCCGTTTCCTGTGTAGATCTGGACCAAACCGAGCTCGTTGCGAATATCCTCAGCCATATTCTCACCGATACGGAATCGGTTGGTGGCAATAAATAACGTTGGTATAAGTATGGGTGCCGGAGGCCCGGCACCCTTGGAGTTTCATTCCCACTCGATGGTGGCGCAGGGTTTGGGTGAGAGGTCGTAGAGCACACGGTTGACTCCCTTGACCTCTGTCAGGATGCGCTGTGTGATCTTGTTGAGAAGGGGCCAGGGGACCTCTTCGACCGTAGCGGTCATGGCATCCTTGGTGTTCACAGCACGGATGATGACGGGCCAGTCCCAGAGACGCTTTCCGTCCTTCACACCTGTGGAGCGGTAGTCGGGCACGATGGTGAAGTACTGCCATACCTTGCCCTCGAGTCCTGCCTTGGCGAACTCTTCGCGGAGGATCGCATCGGATTCGCGGACTGCTTCGAGACGGTCCCTTGTGATGGCGCCGGTACAGCGGACTCCGAGTCCGGGTCCGGGGAAGGGCTGGCGGTATACCATGTTGTCGGGCAGGCCGAGCTGCTTTCCTACGACACGTACCTCGTCCTTGAACAGCAGTTTGACAGGCTCAACGAGCTCAAAGCCGAACTTCTCGGGAAGCCCGCCGACGTTGTGGTGGGCCTTGACACCGTGGCTCTCGAGGATGTCAGGGTAGATGGTACCCTGTCCGAGGAACTTGACTCCCTCGATCTTGTTGGCCTCCTCCTCGAACACCGTGATGAACTCTGCTCCGATGATCTTCCTCTTCTGCTCGGGGTCGGAGACTCCTGCCAGCTTGTCGAGGAAGCGGTCGGTGGCATCCACGTATACGAGGTTCGCCTTCATCTGGTTCCTGAAGACGTCGATGACCTGCTCGGCCTCTCCCTTACGGAGGAGTCCGTGGTTGACGTGAACGCATGTGAGGTTCTTTCCGATTGCTTTGATGAGAAGAGCTGCCACGACAGAGGAATCGACACCGCCGGAGAGGGCCAGGAGGACCTTTCCGTCACCGATCTGCTTCTGTAATGCTGCGACCTGCTCTTTGATGAACGCATCCGCCAGCGCAGGCGTTGTGATGCGCTCCATGGATTCTGGGCGTACGTTGCTGTCCATTTGTTCTACCTTCATTTCTGTTAGGATGGCCGTTCCATGTATTGATAGGATTTATCATCTTTCTGAGAAGGCCTAGATGGAAAGGCGTAAAAAGGATGAAAACAGGCTTTGGACAGGCGTAAATACCTGATTTTCGATTCAAGTATCATGGGAAAGCACGCGAAAGAACGCCGTGCTGCCTCGTTGGCCAAGGCCGCGGAGAAGACGCCGGCCTCTACCGGGAAGCAGTCAAAGAAGCACTGAATCCAACGAACCAACATCCGTGATCAATAAACCTGAAAATCCTGCCGGGGCGACACCCGACAGGAGTGAATCTTTTGTGTTTGATCGATGTCTCTTCATGCTGCACGTTAGGGTCTGTGTCCATCTTTCTATCACAGGACCGTCAGGATCCGGTTTGGTGTAGATGCATTTCCTTATGTAGAACCATGTGCCGAAAGAATATGGCGTTTCGTATCCGATTGCATCGATGAGTATGTACCTTTTCCCGTTATCGGATAGGTTGAGGGAGACTTTCAGTTCAGGACAGTTGTTGACCTTGGTATTGATCGTATCGATGACCTTCTGAACATCGTCATCGGTCAGGTCATCGGATATAGCGTCGCCATCTTTATCTACACCGATATACACGCTGGCTCTGTTGTATTTGTTGAGCATGGCCGTCATGGATTTGATGGCCTCATCGAGATTGTCCATGGAGTCTATGAACTCTACCGTCGCCCCTATCTTGCCTGGCATCGATAGTGAATATGCGAGCAACGTTTGAACTTTTTCTATGGTTATAGTTTAATAGTGAAATAATCGATGCTAGACACTCACATCTTGCGGAATCCGCGGAACATCCACTGGAAGATCGATTTGAAACCGTAATGCAGCGTACCGATTATGTGACGGCTGTGGCTGGACACCGTGCATCTCTTGTCCATTATTGCCCGGACAGCCTCCTGCCATGTGGTGATATCATCCGGCAGTTCCACGTAACCTCTGCCGATGTGGCGGGCGTTGTGCGCATCGGATCCCGCTGTGATGGGTTTGCCGACGCGTGCCGCCAATGCCTCGGACCTGCGGTTAGCGGAGGGGATGGAACGTGCGTTCCTCGCCTCGATGCCGTCGAAATCATACGCAAGGGTGTTCTTCTCACCAAGTCCCGACCACCATCTGTAAGGATGGGCGGCGAATGCGTATCCTCCTGCCTCATGGATCAGGTCTATCGTTTCCTGGATTGATTTACGCGGAGGAATCTGTCTGTCGATCCCGAGCGCGACTATGTGCCCTTCCTTCGATGAGACTTCTTCGGCGGGTATGATGATGATCTTCCCGTTGTCCTTCAGCAAATCGAATGCCTTGAACTCGTTGTGATCCGTTACTGCAATGCACCCTATGCTCAGCTCTTCAGCTCTCTTGAGCAGTTGTTCCGGTGTGGTCCTCCCGTCTTTGGAGAACATGGTGTGCACATGCAGGTCGGCTTTCATCTTATGTCGGCT
>Ga0265301_10002219_pt1 | contig 23012 bp, 26 predicted proteins | sample AusTroGonzalo_MG_2_FD_193488 | JGI IMG/M metagenome (GOLD analysis project Ga0265301, IMG submission 193488) | Bovine rumen microbial communities from tropical cattle in Woodstock, Queensland, Australia - Gonzalo_04 | ecosystem: Host-associated > Mammals > Digestive system > Stomach > Rumen ... | reverse complement strand
CCGAAACCGATTCCGGAAGAACATGCATATGACGGCCCTCCAAACAATCTCTGAAACCGGCTTTCATTTGTTTCCTTCAGCACTTCGGGGGGCAGGTATGCTTTCCCATGGGAGAGAGCATCATACAGATCATCCATTGAGAACTTTCTGAACCTGTATTCTCCGTAGGTAAACAATGCAAGGCAGGCTGCGGTTTTGTGATCATAACCAAGGCTCAGATAATAGTTGTAGAAAGGTTCACGGTTTTGCTTTTTCATCATCTTTTCGATTTGCTGCTCCGCTTTCATTGTGATGATCCTCCTCATATATAATATTTTTATTCAGTCCTTGATACCATTTTCTCCACAGCCTCATACAGCTCCTCCGGCAGGATGAAAGGTTCGGTGAAAGCGTTGATGACGGTCCTCTCCTCTCTTGATCCGATCTCATTCTACAGCCAATGCAATCTGTTTTGGTCGCTTCCCGGGCGACAGTTCCGGGTCACTTTCTTCCTCTTCGTTTATGCGGTCATTTCGTTCTGCAAGGCCCTCCGGGAGCCGGCGAAGGTCCGGCTCTGCATGCTGTCCCGGGCGGCCTGCCCGTGTTCCCTTGCGTTGCGGACTGCCCGAAACCCGGGCGTTTCCCGGGCTTTCGGCGCCCTTCCGGAACATTGTTTTGTTCCCGGCATATACTATTATGCACAAACGATGCTTAAAAAAATGACATCGCTCCAAAGCCTGTCGTGGCGCGGGTTTGGAGCAATGTCTTTATCTGTATTGGATGTTTTCTGCCGGTTCCGGGCAGCTTCCCGGGAGCCTGCCGGTGTCCTTTGGCCGTCGGTTTTATTCTTCTGTTTTCGGGGTTCCGTCGCTGTTCACAGCCAATTTTACTTTCTCGGCAAAGATCCGGCCGATTTCTTTCATGCCTTCCTGTGTCTTGATGAAGTCAGGAGAAACGATTCCCTTGGCGACCATTGTCATGATCACGATATATGCTTCCCCTAATGCCGTAGTCAGGGCAGCGGCTGTTGCGGCGGAAATGGCTCCGCCCACGACGGATCCGGCGCCGGGAATGAGCTTCAGCAGATTGGTCACAACGGTCTTGCCCAGTAATGTTGCACCGCCGGTCCCGATGGTGGCTGAAAGGATCGCCGTCAGTGTTGCCTTGTCCACGGAAATTCCGAATACGGCCGTTATACCCGCCATCATGGCAATCTGTTCGGGAACAAGCAACGCCGCATCGGAGAACGGAATCGGCACTGCGCCGATTGCGGCGGCTCCGGCCGCGGCGCCCAGTACGATGGAGTGGGCTTTTTTCTTCTTCAGGTCCAGATTCGCGCATTGGATTGCTGCGAAAGCTTCCCTGACACCCTCGGGGATCGCGTCCGAGATCAATTGGGCCAGTTCGGCAACGCCTCTCGGTTTGGCGGTATAATCTTCATCGACATAATACGGTGTTGCCAGCACCGGAACGATCGCATTGATCTTGAGGCCGAGAGAGGCAATATGAGCCTGCAGCGTTTCCGAATCGTTCCTGTTGAAGGCCTGCGTCAGCACAATGAAGATCGGGATATTATGGGTCATGATTTTTGCCTGGAGGAGCCGGATAAACTCGGCTTCGTTTTCCTCAAAGCGATGGGAAGGAACGCTTACACAATAGAGGATGCAATGGATCGCATCTTCTATGGTGCCTTCTTCAACCTGTTTGTTGATTACACTGACCACCTGGGTCAGCAGGTTTGACATGGAGTTATTTCCGCTCAGTTCCAGTCCGGGCGTATCATGGATGGTCAGGTGATCCGCGGCAATTCGCTCAATGTCTGTCGAGACCGGGGCGCCGATCCCGGTCTTGACCCGTTCTTCCCCGAACAGGGCATTCAGGAGCGTGCTCTTCCCTACGCCGGTCTTGCCTAAAATCATCAGGTTGACTGTTGCCAGTTCTTCCGTTTTTTTCTCAATCTGCTCCATTATTTTCCCCACCGCATCTATAACGTCGAATCCGTTCATTGCTTCCATACCCATGATTGTATCCTCCGGTCAATATTCTGTTCAGTTGTTATCTGTCCGAATTATATTTTATATGGTATGGCATTATTCAGGCTCTATACCTCCGGTATCGTTTGATCTGAGATTTCTTGTTTTTTCAGTATGATAATCGGCGTTTTTGTCATATCTGATTATATCATTTCGGGGGGCTTCTCCTCAATAATGAATTTTCGGCTCGAATGATCTTTTTCGGGGGTCGATGTGGACAGTCGGGGGTGGGTGTGTTATGATGAAGCTGAAATATGGCAAAAGAAAAGAGTATATGTAAGACCTTCGGCATCATAAGGCCTGGCTGATAGTTTGTGAAGGAGTTCGTTTATGAAAAGAAAAATCCCTGTTGTGACCTTTGTGATTCTCGCTCTGAATGTGATCGGGCTGATCTATGAGTACAGTGTGGGAGAGCAGATGGCTGTCCTGAAATACGGGATGTACCAGGGGGCGCTGGAGGATGGTGAGTACCTGCGGCTGCTGGTCAGCGGGTTTCTCCATTTCGGGCTTTATCATTTCGGGAGTAATATGATCTGCCTGGTTTTATACGGGTTTGACCTGGAAGTGAAGGTCGGGTCGGGCCGGTATGCCCTGATCTATTTCATTGCCCTTCTCGGTTCCTCCCTGCTGATCAACTTCACCGGCGGAAACGGGATTCACGCCGGTGCCAGCGGGGCGATCTGGGGACTCATGACCGCCACCCTGATCTTCAATGTCCGTCACGGCCTCAATGCCGCCTATGCGCTGCGCGGAATCGTGCTGAACCTGATTTACAGTTTCAGCGCCAATGTTTCCTGGCAGGGGCATATCGGCGGGGGCGTTTCCGGCCTGATCGCCGCCGCCGCGCTGTGCGGGAACAAGGAACAGTCGGCTTGATTTCTATATCCTGCCGGTATTGGCAGGACGAGAAAGTATGCACGTAAACATGGTATTGCTTTGTCATCTGTTCCGCAGCAAATCGTGGATCAATACAATGATAGCTTGTCCGGCAGTTTCTGACAGAAACCGGCGAAGTGAAAGGAAATCGATAAGATGATGGAATATAAAGGATATCACGCAGCAATTCAGTATTCTGATGAGGATAATCTCTTCATCGGCGAAGTATTTGGAATCAACGATACGCTTGCCTTTCACGGATCCTCTGTACAGGAACTGGAATCTGTGTTTCACCAATCCATAGATAATTATCTTGAGATGTGCCGTGAATTCGGAAAAAAACCTGAGAAGGAATACCCGGATTTGCTGACAGCTTCGAACTGACGCTTTAAAAGGAGACAGGTTTCCGGATGGCAATGGAAAAAGTACCGCGGATCGTGTCGGTGGCCCGGGAGATTTTCTCCCAGGTCAGGACTGCCATTGTCATGAAGATGCGGTTTCTCGATATGGCGGTATTCCGTCTGAAACCCGTTCCGGCGCCGGTGAGCCTGGCAACGGACGGCGATTATCTCTATTATGATCCCGCCCGGCTGCTGAAGCGGTACCGGGGGGAATCCAATATCGTGAACAGGGACTATATGCATGTGCTTTTGCACTGCATCTTTCGCCATCCCTTTGTCAGCACGCTGGTGGATCACGAGCTGTGGGACCTTGCCTGCGATATCGCCGTGGAGGCGATGATCTCCGAGTTCGACCAGGCGTTCCTTTCGGTCGGCCTCGGCGCGAAGCGGGATGAGGTGATCGCCGGGCTGCGGAAACAAGTGAAGCTGCTGACCGCGGAAAAGCTCTACAGCTATTTCCAGTCGCATAAGCCCGCTGCCGGCTGGGCCGAGCTGTTCCGCGCGGATGATCATGAGATCTGGTATGACCGTTCGCTGCAAAGCAGCCTGCGTTCCCTGGCGGCACAGGGGCAGCGGGAAGATGAGTCGAACGGGAATGCCTCGGGAGGGGAAAACGCGGACGGCTCCTCCGGCGCCTCCGTTTCCGCTGCCATGGCAGCTGAGGAGTGGAAGGACATCAGCGAGCATGTGCAGATGGACCTGGAAACCTTCGCGAAGCAGCAGGGATACAAGGCCGGGAACATGGAGCAGATGCTGGCAGCCCTGAACCGGGAGCGGTATGACTATGAGGCTTTCCTGAAGAAGTTTGCGGTCATGGGCGAGGTCATGAAGATCAATGACGATGAGTTTGACTATATTTTCTATACCTACGGCCTGAAGCTCTTTGAGAATATGCCGCTCATTGAGCCGCTGGAATACAAGGAAGTGAAACGGATCCGGGATTTCGTGATAGCCATTGACACCTCCGGTTCCACCGGCGGCGAGATGGTGCAGACGTTCCTGAACAAGACATACAATATTCTGGAAAGCACGGAAAGTTTCTTTTCGAAGGTCAACATTTATATCGTACAGTGCGACGCGGAGATTCAGGAAGTTGTCCGGATTACGAAAAAGGAAGAGTTCGACGATTATATCCGGCATATGACCGTCAAGGGGCTCGGGGGGACCGATTTCAGGCCGGTGTTCGCTTACGTGGATCAGCTGGTCCGGGAAAAGGCGTTCACGAACCTGAAGGGCATGATCTATTTCACGGACGGAATGGGCACTTTCCCGGCCAGGAAACCGGATTACAAGACAGCGTTTGTGTTTGTCAGGGACGAGTTCAACAACCCGGATGTCCCGCCCTGGGCGATTAAACTGGTCCTGGAAAAAGATGAGATATAAGGACGTGGCGAAATGAACATCAAACAGGCAAAGGAACAGATTAAGGAAGCGGTCAACGCTTACCGGCAGAAGAATGAGTTCGGAGAGTATGTGATCCCGATCGAACGCCAGCGTCCCATTTTCCTGATGGGCGCGCCGGGCATCGGGAAAACGGCGATCATGGAGCAGATCGCCCGGGAGCTGGGCATCGGGCTGGTCTCCTACTCCATGACGCACCATACGCGCCAGAGCGCGCTGGGCCTGCCGTTCATCGTGCATAAGACCTACCGGGGAGAGGAATACCAGGTGTCGGAATATACCATGAGCGAGATCATCGCGTCGGTATACGAGCAGATCGAACAGTTCGGTTTGCAGGAGGGCATTCTCTTCCTGGATGAGATCAACTGTGTTTCCGAGACGCTGGCGCCGTCCATGCTGCAGTTCCTGCAGTATAAGATCTTCGGCCGCCATCGCGTTCCGGACGGCTGGATCGTGGTCACCGCCGGCAACCCGCCGGAATACAACAATTCCGTGCGGGAGTTCGATATCGTCACCTGGGACCGGCTGAAACGGATCGACGTGGAGCCCGATTTTGACGTCTGGAAAGAGTATGCTGTTGCCCGGGATGTCCATCCGGCGGTTCTCTCCTATCTGGAGATCCGCAAGGGCGATTTTTACCTGATCGAGACCACCGTCGACGGCAAGCGCTTCGTGACCGCCCGCGGCTGGGTGGATCTAAGCGATATGATCAAATTATATGAACAGCTGAACTATCCGGTCAATGAACAGCTCATCGTCCAGTATCTGCAGAACCGGACCATTGCCAAATCCTTTGCCGTCTATTATGACCTGTTCCGGAAATACCGGAGTGATTACCAGATTGAGGAGATCCTGAAAGGCACGCAGTCCGGCGCCATTGAAATCCGTGCGGAAAGCGCGAAGTTTGACGAGCGCCTGAGCTTGCTCAGCCTCCTCCTGGATGCCGTCAGCGGCGAAGTGAAGCAGGTTGCCGCGCAGGAGGATATGATGGTGATCCTCATGAACACGCTGCGCGGGATGAAGAGGGATCTGGTCAAAGGCGACGGGGACAAAGCCGCGAAGCAGCTGGAAAAAGCCGCCTCCGAACAGCGAAAGGCCGTTTCGGCGAAAAAGAAAGCCGGAACCGTTTCGGAAGAGGATGCCGCCGCCGGGCTGAGAGCCGCCGACTGCATGGAGCGGATGATGAAACGGATCCTGGAAAAGAAGCCCGGAACGGGTGCGGAAGCGTTCGGGCTGATCAAAGAAGAATTTGACGGAGAAAACGGCAAGCTGAAAAAGCTTGCTGAGGCGGCCAGACTGAAACTGGAAAATATGTTCGGCTTCTGCGAGAAAGTCTTCCCGGACGGGCAGGAGCTCCTGATCCTGGTCACCGAGCTGACACTCCGCCCGCATACCGCGAGGTTCATCGGGAAATACGGCTGTGACGCCTATTTCAGGCATAACCGGGAACTGCTGTTCTATGAGCGCAAAGCGGAAATCATTAAGCAGATTCAGGATCTGAATCTGGATGAATAGGATGATATCAATCCGTACTTTTCCCGGATCTCTCTTCTTCTTTCTTCCGGAGCATCCGGATACAGGAGCAGCAGCGGGTCGTTGTCTCCCTGCTGTTCCTGATTTTTGTTTTGCCCGTATTCTTCCGGGAGATCGTCCAGGGTGAACTCATCCGGGGAGAAGCGCTCCTCCCCTTTGCTGCGGTTCAGCAGCAGGGCCGTACAGCGCATGCTGAGCACATCGATGGAGAATTTCAGGGCAAGATCGATCTCGTCCGAAGAATAGCTGTCCAGTTTTTTCGCCAGTTTATCGTCCCGGTCCTGAAGGATTTCCGGCCAGCGCTGCTCCATGCTGAGAAGCACAGCGGCCATGTGTTTGCAGCGCTGTCCTTTCTGCGCGAAGGGGCACGCACAGTGGGCATCTGTGATCCCGTCCTGATTGAACGCGATTTCCACCGGATACATTTCCGTGCCGACCACCACGGCTTCCCAGGAGGAAGGCCCGCGGTTCAGGCCCCAGACCGCGTGGTTCTTCCGGCAGTCATTTCCCCGCTGAAGAATCTGTCTTGTAAACCCGCTTCGCCAGTTCAGCATCTTCCGGCCTCCTTGTCCGCGCAGTATTCGGTGAGGAATGCCGCGCAACGGGTTTCCGGTGCCAGGCTGATCAGCTGCCTGATCCGGGGCACAGACAATGATCGCAGATGAGGAAGCAGCAAATCGAGGCGGTCCTTTGTCATGAACTGATCCGTCATGGATCTTTCCAGAAGCGCCGCCACATGGTTGACGGTGCGCATACGGGCATTCCGGAAAGGATAAAACAGCCCCATTTCCAGAAACAGGTCTTTCCGGGCCCGGAGTTTCTCCATCTTGCCGGAAGGCCGGCAGTCATAGAAGATTCCGGCCGGCGTCATGATATTCACCAGCTCGATCTCATCCAGGCAGTAATGGTTTTCCCATTTCTGCCGGACAATGAACCGGAACCCTTCTTTCTGGAGAGAAAGATATCCCGAAAGCGGCAGGCGGAATCCCCGGTACCGCTCCGACATCTCATAGGTCCTGCCGCCGGATTCCACGGCACAAAGCGAGCCTGCCAGTCTCCCGTCCGTGAGCACCACCGGCTCTTCCATCTGCTGGAACGCGGGCTTGATTCTGAATCCCTTCTGGTACCGTTCCCAAAGAAGGATCTCCTTCGCGTCCATTTCCGCCGGATGCGCCGGAAAGATCGGTTCACCGGTCAGGGCAACCTTCCCTTTCACAGTGTCCAATTCGTCATCCTTCAGGGCAAAGCGCTGGCTGCCGCTTTGCCAGACAACTCCCCGGAAAAGATCCCGCCACGCGGGATCCTCCGCCTGTTTTTTCCAGGTCTCCGCAGGCAGATCCGTCCCGAGGACATACATCTGCTTCAGTTTGAGCAGATTCTTCTCTTGCTGCGTCTCTGACTGTTTCATATTAATATCAACCTGTCCGGTTACCTCTCCAGCAGGAACGTCGCCGCCTCATCCGCCGCGTGCACGATCCATGCCAGCGGGAACTGGTGATACGCGTTGCCGACATCCCGGATGGTCGTTGCGCTCCCGTCCGAGAATCCCATATGGCAGTTGATAGCCGCTGCCTCTTCCGTCGTCAGTTTCATGAACTGCTGAATCAGGAAAACGGACTTTGACCCGTGCCCGCCGAAATGGAATTTTTCGTCGATCACATAAACCGGCACTTCCTTCCATTCCCCGTTGATCTTCTGGTTCCTCTTGTCCATCCGGTACAGGTTCACCTTGCACAGATCATGGAACAGCGTCGCGATGGCCACCGACTCTTCCGACGGTGCCTTGTCCAGCAGGAACAGCATTTTCTTCGCGTATTGGTATACATCGATCGAATGCTGGCACAGCCCGCCGGCATATCCTCCGTGATAATGCGTGCTCGCCGGCGCGGTAAAGAAGTCCGCCTTGCACAGCCAGTCCAGCAGATCCTCAATCCCTTCCCGCCGGATGCTTGCCCGGCAGATCGTCAGAAATTCCTCTTTCTGGGCTTCAATGTTCAGTTCCATAATCAATAAAACTCCTCTGCAAATCTGTCACCATCATTATACCGGATCAGTCAAAACTTTTCTACATGCTGTTTTACGCAATCCGCTTCTGGAAATCATCCGCATCACGGTAGGTATAACACATCTTGCCTGACAGAAGCACACTCGGCTGAGGAGGTATGTATCCTCTTTTCATCCTCTCTGCAGGAAGTCAGTCCTTGCAACAGACAAGAGCAAAAAAAGCAGCCTGTTTTTTTCCGTCAGAAAAAAATATTTTTCAGAGAGATGTTTTTAAGGTTCATTTTAGGAATCCGCTATACAATTCACCTGTCAGCAGGGAGAACGGCCGTCTCCCGTCAAGACGACCCCCATCTCAGCCGGTTACCTCCTTTCCTCCGGCAGAGATGTACCGATAGACAGGTTTTTTCATCCCATTCCTTCCTTATTAAGGCGGCACCGGCCAGGGTGCCGTCCTTTTCATGAGAACAGATCGTCAAGAATGACCTGGCTGGTGATCATCTGGCTGTATCGGTTTTGCTGCAGGCCAAAGGTTGTAATCATTGTATGCATACCCTGGTCTCCTCCTGCAGTTTGCGGAAGTTGGCGAATTTACATTACCGTTCCTTCCCCCGCCAGGACATCTCGATATATTTCCTGACCCATACGGGGTCGTTGTGTTTGCCGTATTCCTTGATCTGACAGTCATTGCACAGGTCGTCCGCAACTTCCAGAATCACGTCTTTCAGTTCCAGATTCTCGGTATATTTCTCCGGGATCGCTTTCATTCCCAGCCTGGCGCCCAGGATGTTCCCGCAGATCGCGCCGGTGGAGTCACTGTCTCCCTTATGATTGACTGCAGCAACGATTGCCTTTTCAAAATCATCCTCATACTTCAGCGCGCAGTAGACCGCAATCGCCAGGGCTTCCTCCGCGACCCAGCCTTCGCCGAGTTGGTGGATAGCCTCAAGGTCGTCCTGATCTGACAGCGCCAGGTCAACAGCCCTGCGCATCAGTTCCAGGAAGTATTCCTTATGTTCTGAATCAGGCCACATCTTTTCCTGCGTGGCGAGCGTCTTCATGACTGCGTCATGGATATAGTCATCGTTCCGGCAGATTTCCCAGATGATCTGCGCCAGCGCCGCCGCCGGCATCCAGCCCAGCGGATGACCGTGGGTAATGGCGGCGGCTTCCGCCCCGATGCGCGCAACTTCTTCCGCTGTCATGTCTTTGTCGCAGAAATACAGGCCGACCGGTGCGACACGCATCACACCGCCGCAGCCTTTGCTTTGGTTGATCGGATGATCGACGGATCCCTCTCCGCCGTCTTTCAGCGCGGCAAGGCAGGTATTGCCGGGAGCCCTGCGTTCAAACAGTTCCGGCACATTCATCAGCCAGGAATAGTGGTCCTCCTGCAGCGGCCAGCGCCCGTTCTGCGTCTTCAGCCAGTCCTGATAACTGTACCGGATATAGCCGGGATATTCGCCCATGACGCCCCGCGTCATGCCGCGGGTTGTTCCGATCAGCAAGCCCGTCGCCGTAAACAGCGTCATCTGGGTATCGTCCGAAATCAGTGCTTTGCCGTTATGAAGTTCATATTCCGTAATGCCCGGCTTTCCGTAGCGCGAGAAGATTTTCTCTTCTGACCAGAATTCCACTTCATAGCCCAGGGCATCCCCGGCAGCGCCGCCGATCAGGGAACCGCGGAACTTGTCGATATCTCTCATGGGTTTTTCTCCTCTCCGGTTTCATGGGTCTTTCAGCCGTTTCTCACTCATCTTCCGCCCAGCATTCATTGACGGCACTCCCGTCCCGGTATGTCTTCTCGTACGGGGACGGTATTTCTTCCTCGTCGGGGATTGAATCGGAATATTCCATCTCCTTTGTTTTCGGGTCCCGGTTCAGTTCACTCATATGGATCATTCACTCCATTCTGTATACATATTGCACCTTTCTCAGATCACACCGGCCGGAATCAGCACCGCCAGCAGCACGCCCACCAGAACCCATTCGGTGATCAGGAAAGTCTTTCTCTTCTTCGGTTCCATGTCCGGCACATAGTTGCTTGCCAGGAAGAACGGTACATAGGTCGTGATGAAAACCGGGATCACGCCCCACCACTTGTAGACCCAGATGAACGAATGGTTGCTCGTTCCCGCCAGGAAAGACTCAAACAGCGCAAACAGCAGTGCCATTTCCAGCGCCACGACCAGTTTGCAGCTGATTCCCTTCTTCCCCGGTTTCCCGGCCAGGTACCGCTTCGTGCGGTCCTGGGGCATCATTTTGAAGGAGATGATTCCCGCCAGGGAGAACATCATCGACAGCTCCCAGCATACCCCGATCAGCAGGATAAACGTCGTCGATGCGTTGCTTACCGACCACAGGGGATATCCCGCAATCTTCCCGATGACCGCGTTGCAGATCTCGTACAGCCAGTGCACCCCGTACAGCGCCAGTCCGGCATATACCGCTTCATAGTTCTTCTTATGGATTTCAGACCAGTACACATAGAACACGACAGCCAGGATGAAAATAAACGTCCAGTTGAAATTCGCCGTGGACCGCACCTGTATGGCTTTTACCAGATCCATCGCTTCCTGCGATCCGTCACCCCAGAAAACCAGCATATATCAATTCCTCCGTTCGTTATTTACATACTCTCTGGTCTGTGGTTGTATCTTTTTTTCATTATACCAATTCCGTCGGTATCCCGCAACGGAAAAAGCCGGGGGGACGGCGCCGGATTAGTGCCGTCCTTTTCGCGCAGACAAAAAAGAGCCGGCAAAACCGACTCTTCTTGATTGGGGAGCAAAATTGAGAATAACATTGAAAATTGTTCCCTACCAAACCCTGATTCTGTCTTCCGGGGCCAGATACATGCCGTCTCCTTCCTGTACTCCATATGTTTCCAGGAATTCGTCGTAGTTCTGCACGGGAATATTGCAGCGGAAGCAGTCCACCGGATGATTGTCCGTAGCGAGATACTTCTTCTCCGCCGCTTCGGATCGGGCTGCCTTCTGAATCCTGGCGATCTGGGTGAAGAACAGATTGTAATCAAAGCCCTCCATCTTTTTCGCAATGGAAAGCAGGCACTTCATGGACGCGAGATCGGCAATGGCTTCGGCCCGGATAAAGCGTGCGCCGTTTTCGCCGTAGGCCCTGTCCGAAAGCTGAGGCGCGGGAATGATCCGGCTGTAATACGCCTCCAGCTTATCCACCCGCTTCTGGAATGCCTGCCGGTCCTCCGGCTTCCACCAGTCTTTCCGGTTACCGTCCTTATCGTAATCCGCGCCATTGGTATCGAAGGCGTGGCTGATCTCGTGGCCCACCACCATGCACACCCCGCCAAGCCGCTTTTCGATGGGCCAGGATGGGTCGTAGAATTCCCCGCCGCAGATACCGGCCTGGATATTGATGGAATTTTCATAGGGCAGATAGCACGCTCCAAGCTCGCTGTAGTTCACCGAATAGTGCCAGACGGAGCCGTCGTTCTTCCGGGCCAGCGTCTCGGCGTCCGCTTTCCGCTTGTGCTGCAGGATGGAAACATACGTTTTCATCAGGGAGCCGCCCTCTTCCATGGTCAGCGCCCGCACATCCGTAAAGTCCGGCATCACATCAGGGTAGCAGATATGGAGCTTGATGCTGTCCAGCTTTTCAATGGCGGCGGCTTTCGTTTCTTCGCTCAGCCAGTCCACTTCTTCCGTCAGCATGACCCGGTAAGCGTCGATCATCATTTGAGTCAGTTCCGTCAGCTGCTCTTTAATCTTCGGGTCAAAGCAGTATTCAGCGTAGAGCTTGTCGATCATGCCCGGGATCAGCGTATAGATGGTTTTCAGGACAGACTGCTCATAAACCGTCTGGGATTCGACGCTGGCCTTGTTGCCCGACAGTCCCGCGATGAATACAAACGTATCTCTGTCCACGTAGTCCTGGAACAGCAGGACGGTATGAATCAGCGTCCAGGCTTTCAGTTCTTCCAGATGTTCTGCTGTATACAGGGTGTCATACATCCGAAGGGCTGAAGGCATAAACTCATTCACCCTTCCTTCCAGCTCATACCCCAGACCCTTGCAGATTTGCCGAATCGGGATGTTCCTGTACAGCGTTTCCATTTCTTCCACTGTCATGGGGTTGTGCCTGGCCAGGGCTTCGCCTTCCCGCATCATCCGCTGCATATATTCATCGACAGCGGGCGCGAAGTTTTTTTCAAAAGCCACACACAGATTGAAAAGCTCCTCCGCCTCTTCTTCGGAATAACCAAGCCGGGTCAGCATATACCCGCAGAGCCTGCGGTAGGTGGCCCGCATCGCGCCGTCCTCTTCATCCGTATAAAAAGAAGAATCCGTTGTACTGAGCATTGCGGGAGAGCAGATACTCATGATGTTGGTAAAGACATCGTCGTCATCGGGCGTGACCATGCCTTCAATCATCGGCCCATACTGATACAGGTTTCTTTTTGGGTCGGAAAAGAACGCTGTCAGCTCATCGATGCCGGAAATGGACATAATGTCGTCCGCGTAAGGTTTCAGTTCCTGATAGCCGATTTGATTTCTCGTATCCCAGTCCAGAAACTGGGCAAAGAAGGTCTGCATGGCGGTCAGTTCAGGGTCATCTGTTTGCTCGCCGTGAAGGAGCGCGATTTTGAGCGCGATATTTTCCAGGTCGTGCTCCAGCCGGGCCGATGTATAATCCTGACCATCCGGGATCCGGGCGCTCTCCGACCAGGCGCGGTTCACGGCGGCCGCGAAGTCATCCTGGGGGCGAATTTCCCCCAACCCCTCGAAGGCGCCGTAGATGTCTGAATTGATCCACTTCGCGCCGGGGCGTTCGTTTCCCTCTGCGCAGGCCGGGACGGCCAGGGAGAGCAGCATGGCGAGCATAATAAGCAGGCTGAGCGGTTTTTTCATGGTGTCCGTCCTTTCTTTTTTCCCGTCGCCGTTCATTTCGAAGCGGCAGAACGATTATTCTGCTGTGCCGGTTCCTGCCAGAATGCGACTCCTCTTATTGCCATCCATTCTGAGCTTTAACGATGTTTGCAAGGGTTTCAGCAGAATCAGCATCATCAATAATCAACTCGTCCTGACCCTCTGCTATCCCGGTTATACCGAATCTCATAGAATGGTGCTCTTGCTCTGCCACTGCATTGAAAGCATTCCAGTTATCACATAAAGTAAAAATCACATAATATCCGAAAGAGTTCCCGACATCCTTCCATACGCAGCGTTCACCTTCTCCCTGTGAATTGAAACCTTCAAGATAAAAAGTCTGTTCACTAACATTATAGTATGCCGAGACATCCCCGTTTTGATCATGATCCGGTATACTTTCCGGTTCTCCCAGAAATACTCCTTCTACGGAAAGCAGATCTTTTATTGCATCATAGCAAGACTCCCCATATGCAGTTACTGTGCAAAGCAGCAAAACAAAAGCAATGAAGCAGGCAATCACAGATACTCTTTTTCTCATAACGCTTAACCCCCATATTTTTATTTTCCTGCAAGGTTCATATCCGTTCAGAATCTCTTGTGCTTCTGAAGAAATTATATCATCCCCGAAGATGTTTCGCAATGATAAAACGAGGGACGACCGGCAGGCACGCCGGTTAATTATGCTTCTTTCTCATCCCTTTCCCTGGACGGCGCCGATCCGGCGCCGTTTTTTTCAAAATAAGAGCTCCCGAATCTCAGGAGCTCAGAGTACCTTTCAGTCAGACGAATCCGTATCGCCGAAAAGATAATTCATTGCCCGTTTCAGGCAAACAGAAAGATCGACAAAGCCGGCCCCCTGTATTTCCTGGGATCATGACTGTATTGTCCGCTCATAACCCGCACCCTTTGTCACTCAGTGTTTTCATTGCCGAACATAACAATCTATTGATTGATGACAGAATGAAACTGTTCCGCCGTAACAGAAATAAATGCCTGTTTTGCGACTTCAATGCCAATAATATAATCTGTCATACTGGCACACGAAACAAGATACCACTTTTCACCGTACCTGCAGATCGTCGGGCAGCAGCACAGCACTTCATCCCCGATTTCCGCAACACCGACAATATTGACTGCCTCATTCGCGCCGTAATGAGCTGTCTGTTTTTTAAAGTTTTCTGTATTGATCGGCATGGAGAATTTATTGCCGGTTACCAGATCCGGCGAAATAAACCTGATTTCACCCATGCCGGAAAGCTTTTCCAGCCTGCCGTTGTCAAATTTCTGCAAAAAGGCTTCCGTATCTTCCTCTTCTTTCAATTCAACAATCTGACCGTTCGGATAATCCTCCCCGAGTATATAGGCTTCCAGCGATCTGTATATCATGTCAATCTGAGCAGCCCGTATCTCCTCCGTATTAACAGCGAGCATGAAATCATTGATGAAAGGAATGCGCGGCTTTACAGTCGGCGAATAGGATTTGATCCTGTTGAAGAACATATCAATGGAATAATGTTCCGCCTGCGTTTCCCAGGCGAAGGCGCTGAGCATCTGCTCAAAATCCAGATTCTTCAGGCCTTCCATATAACAGGCCAGCGCTTCCTCCGGAGTATCGAAACCGGGGCCTTCCAGTTTTCCGGAAGAAAGATCATTCTGCAATATCTTTGTCCCGCATTTCCCGCAGAACACAACGCCCGAATCCGGAGGATACTGTTCCCCGCAGGCGGGGCAAACAAGCATCTCAGGTTTCGGCGTCCCGCATTTGACGCAGAAATTTTCACCGTTTTCCGCGCCGCACTGCGGACAGACCCATGCATCACCGGCAAAAGCGTATGAACAACCCGTTACAAGCATGATACACAGAAATACAGCAATAAGTTTTTTCATCCAATACATCTCCTCATTTTTTTCGTCTCTTTTACCAGTCCTCTTCATATACGGCAGGATGCGTTTCATTCCGGGTCACTTGCTTCTCCCCGGTTTTCCAGTCACGGACTTCTTCATAGACGCTTTCATAATAATGCCTGTGAAGGTCTTCGTAGCGGGCAATGTTGGAAACGGTCTCTGTCTGGCGTTCCAAATCTGCTTCCGCCGAGGCGTGCACACGGTAATCGTCCCCGCTGTCCCGCTGTTCCATGATCTTCACCTTCCGGATTTCCGAAACAGGCAGGTTCTCAACTTCTTCCTGCGTGCCGGGGGTAAACCGGACGCCCTGGGCCTTCAGGATCGCCGTTTTGCTGATATCATCCGCTTCCTCAAACAGGGTGTCCAGCTCTTCCCGCTGGGAGAGGCGGTTGTCATACAAATCGTCCAGGAGGCACAGCAAATCCCTGCCGGTCCCGAGAGACCGGATGCCGCTGAGCGTGAAAGTGGTCTCGTTGGGCGAGATCCCGTCACAGTTGACGTTGGCTTCATAGCCGTCAAAATACCCGCCGTACTGCTTCCCGTCCTTCGTCTCGATGACAATGGTCAGATAGCAGTTGGAACTGGAATTGGTAACAAAGTCGGTTCTGATCTTCATGTTCTTTTCTCCCTCTACGGTACAGGATCCGCCTCATGCACCAAAGATAACAAATGCTCGTCAGATTCCATCAGATTCGCCACATCTTTATAATCCGTAATCTCTTTATATATCACATATGCACTTGCATAATCGCCATTCTGATACATAGCAGACGCTTCCTGATATCTGGTCTCAAGGATCTGAGTTTTTGCATCACTGTATTCACCGGCATGCTCAAAGGCGGCAACAGCCTCGTCCCATTCACCGGCTTCCCGTTTGGCAATACCCAGGTCATAGTACGGCTTATTCGCCCGGGTAAAGGAATCCCCATATCTGCCGAGGCTTATGAACAGCTTATAGGCTTCTTCCTGTTTGCCTTCTTTTTCCAGGGCATCCGCACGCTGGTAATTTGTCTCGTTGATCTGCACGGTTGTGGAATCCTTATAGTCTCCCAGCGCGGTGAAGATCTCAATCGCCGCATCCCAATTATGCTGCTCCCGTTTTTCACAGGCCTGCATATATTGGGTCTCTTTGACCTGGGTCTCCGCGTCGCTGTAGGTCCCGGCATGCTCGAATGCCCTGATCGCATCCGGCCATTTCTTTTCTGCCCGCAGCGACATACCGAGGTCATAGTAGGGCTTGTTGGCGCGTTCAAAGGAATCCTCGTATTCACACTCCGCCAGGTTCATGAAGATCCTGTAAGCATCTTCCTGTTTGCCGAGCCTTTCCTGCCCGTCCGCCTCCTGATATCCCCGCTTCAGGACTTCTGCCGCCTGCTCCTTCGAATCCTTATAATCTTCCAGTGCGGCAAAAGCACGGGAAGCCTCCGTGAATTTGTCCTCCTGTTCCAGGCTGAATGCTTCATAATACCTTCCGAGCAGCGCGCTGTCTTCATAGTCCCTGAGCGCAGACAGCATCTCCATGCTCTCGGAATACTGTTTCAGTTCCGCCAGATGAACGGCACTGTCATAAACCGTCTTCCGGTCAGTCTCCGCCCGCTCCCTGCTGTCCAGGAACAATGCGACCGTATCGTATGCCTCCGCCGCCATGATCCGCGGACTCCAGTTGACGTCCGTCGCCTGATCCTCATACTGGCGGGCGGTGTAGTAGGTAATCATCATGGGGCAGTCTTTATAATCCCCGAGCGCCTTGAAGCTCTGCAGGGCGGATTTATATTCCCCGTTCTCTGCCGCGGCAATCGCCTTGGCGTACATGGACATCCTGGATGCGTCTTCATAAGTGCCGATTTCGTCGAAAAGCTTGACCGCATCGTCATACTTTCCTTCATTCAGCAGTTTATTTGCCCGGTTGTACTTTGATTCATCGCTTTCCCGGCAGGCCGTCAGGCAAAAAGCCAATGCAATCAGCAATGCTGCTATCAGCACTTTCCTCAGCTTGTTCATGAAGACACCGCCCTTCGTCAACGTTTTCCTGTAGAACGTCATCCTGTTCTCTCCGTCAGAGAAAAATAATTATCGTTGCTTTATCTTTCCATATAAATCGTTTTTTCATCTCTTATAATAACATATATTGAAGCCCCACGCGAGCATATATGCATATCAGTGGGCCGGGAGGGACGGTTCCTTTTGGCCCACTTGGAACGGTAAAAAACAAAAAAAGACTCTCCATACGGAAAGTCTTCCTGACCTGCGAAAAAAGGAAACCCGCTCATATCCGGAATGCGTCCTGACGGATGCCCCGCCTGAATCCGGGGACCGGTTTAACATTTATTCCCTGCTCACTGAATCGGCTTTTCCCCCAGGGGCGAATCCTTCCGGACGATGTAACAGAGCGTGCTTTTAACGTAAGGATTCGTCACAATCGTATCCTCCGGCTGATCCCCGGTATCTGCTTTCTCCCAGTCGTTGTAATTCCCGATCTGCGACCAGAAAACAACATCCGCTTTCCCGGAAGCAAGAGCGACAGCACGTGCACCGCTTTCCACGGAAATGAACTCAACATTCATCCCGATCCGCTTTGCCACCTCAGCCACGAGCGCGGTATTGAAACCGATCGCTTCTCCTTCAGCGGAGAAATAATCCATGGGCGGACGGTCGCCTGTCAAAGCCACTTTGATGGTGTCAGCATCCCGGAATTGCTCAGGCTCAACCGCTGCCGGCTCTTTTCCGTTGATTACGTCAAGGATGTACTTATTCCTCAGGTCGTCCAAAGTCCCGTCTTTTTCCATCTCCTGAATCGTCCCGGAAATAAGGCTGCAAAGTTCTGCCTCATCTTTCCTGAGCAGCATGCAGTAATCCACCTCATATTGGGGAATACCTTCGGGAATGTACCGGGTAAAGCTGTCTGTATGGGACAGCAGATAACCCGACACATACTCATCCGTCTCAATGGCGCCGATTGTTCCTGCCTCCAGGGCGGTGACCAGGCTGTTGAATGAATCGAAAAACCGGAAGCCCGAGAACGGTATGGCTTTAAAAAAGGATTCCTGTATATTCTCGTTCAGTTCATCCTCACTGACGCTGAGCTGCGTCAGGATTCCGATTTCATTCTCATCCGCAAAACAGTTCATCAGCATGAACAGACAAAGCACTGACACCACAATACATACAGCCAGTTTTCTCATAATCAGTTCCTCCTTCAAATTATCTTCCGGATTTCTTTGTCGGAAATACCGGTCTTACCATAGTGCTGATGAATAAAAGCAATGATCCCGCTGTGTTATTATAGGGCGAAAAACCGGAAATGGCAATGCGGAACGGAGGGACCCTTTCCGTTCCCTTGCTTCGTCATCCGGCTCCTCAAACAGTTCCGGGGCGGAACTGCAGGATTATGCGCCAGTCTTGCCGGCAGTGAATGTATCAAGAACAGACTCTATCGTTTTTTCATTCAGCGCCGTATCGACAATATCCGAGTCCATAATAAACGTATACAGTTTCCCGTCTTTGACCGTTAAGTAATGCAGACTCTGCATATCATTCTGTTTTGAAGTCATTACGACTTTGATAAACCGGTTCCCGGAAGAATACAGCACGACTTTGTCAATATTATATTGCTCAGAGGATGCATTTGCATACCCTTCACCGACATTCATCAGATCCGATTCGGGAACATCGTCAAAATCGGGATAACCGGTTTCCGTTTCCTGCATCATCAGCATCTGTGTCAGGTCCTGCGTTGCTGCCACGAAAGAAGTGCCGCTGTTATTCAGTTTATTCCTGAATTCCTGTGCTGTTATGCCGAACGGGACCAGAACCGGAGAATCATCCTGTACGTTTACATCCCCGTATAACCAATCCGCGGGAAAAGAGATCGAGCAATCCAGCCCTGCAACAGTGTACCTGTTCATCGCGCCATTGCCATCTGTTTCCTGTCCGGCATCTTTCTTCCCGGCCGCATCAGGTTCCTCAGCTTCCAGGCTGCAGACGATTGCATCACAGAGCGGTTCGACTTTGTCAAGCAGATCAGATTCATACTCATAACATGAAAAACCGTATGCCACGCCGTTATGTGCCGTCAGATATCTTATTTCCAAAGCATGATATTGATTATCTTTTAAAACAGCCTTCAGAAATTTAAGCCTGTTCCCTACGCATTCCGCTTTCACAACGGCATAACCGTCCGTTGCAAGATATTCCGCGTACTGATTGCTCAGTTCCTGCAATTCCGCATCCGAGTAATCAATATAATTGTCCGCATCCTGGTTCCATACGGAAAGATTCACGGAAAGAGCCGAAGAATCGTTTTCACCCAGAGGCAGGCTTTCGGCCATAAAGGCAAAGTTATTGCTGTCAAGATTCTCCCGGATCTGCTCAGGAGTCATTACTGTTTTTCCTGCAGCCGGATCGCCTTCCTGAATTGCCCGGTCTGTATAATACCAGTCCTGCGGAATTTCAACAGAAATACCATATCCTGCCACATCATGCCTGACCATCGTCTCGGCGTTACAGACTGCACATATCGCTGCGACAAACAAAATCACTGCAATCAGCATAATCCCTTTTCTCATCGTCTTCTCCCTCCTGCGTATTGATTTCATACCATCTCATCCAGCATCTGCTGCGGGTTCTCCGCCGCTTTCACCCTGGCAAACGCTTTGACAATGATCCCGTTCTCATCGATCAGGTATGTCGTGCGGACAACACCCATGGTCGCCTTGCCGTACATATTCTTCTCTTTCCAGACGTCATAGGCCTGAATGGCTTCCTTCTCCGGGTCTGCAAGCAGAATGAACGGCAGGCTGTATTTCTCCTCAAACTTCTTGTGGGAGGCTGCCGTATCCTTACTGATCCCGATCACAACAGCGCCTTTTTCCAGAAACTGCGGATAAAGCTCCGCAAAGCCGCAGGCCTGTTTCGTGCATCCTGAGGTCATATCCTTTGAGTAGAAATACAGAACGACTTTCTGCCCCCGGAATTCGGAAAGCGTACGCTCCCTTCCGTTCTGATCCTGCAGGGAAAAATCCGGGGCCTTGTTTCCGATCGTTAACATAATGGGTTCCCTCCTGTTTCAAAGAATCGTTTCATCATATAGCCTGATCCTCAATACAGTCGACCAAATCATCCGGCAGGGATTTTTCTCCTTCCGCTGCCGTAAATACCTCGGGTTGATTGGGCTTTCCGTTTTTCAGTTTCATTTCGACGGAAAGCTCAGCTGTTCCTGCTTTCTTTCCCCGCAGATATACATCCCCAGCTTTAGATCCGGCAGCTTCAGGAACGTCCGGATCGCGCTGAGTTTATCAAATTGTTTCAAAAGTAAAAGACATCCTCAAATTTCATTTCAAGCGCAATACACAGAATCAGCGCCAGTTTCGCTGTCGGACAAAACTGCCCTGTCTCAATGGAACTGATGGTATTGCGCGATACACCGACCAGCTCGGCCAGCTGCGCCTGGGATAAGCCTTTCTCCGCCCGGATTTCCCGGAGCCTGTTTTTCAGAACGAGTTCGTCATCCATACGCTTACCTCACCAGTTTCAGAATAAACATCACCAGGAAAACAAGCGCCAGTGCAAGCTGCAGAATCCCGAATACCAGTTCATGCTTCTTCCGCATCTTCACATATTTAACCATCAGGTTTGTCCCTGTCATGGAAAGATAGACAAACCAGGTAGCCGGATTCACATGATCTGCAAATATGGCTTCAAGGATCAAAACCAGCGCGCAGGCCAATCCGCCGACAGTAAAAGCCAACTGTCCGGCCTTGACCAGCGTGTCCTTTTCCATTTCATCCCTGCCGGAATATTCGTCCCTGCTTCGTTTCAGGATTTCTTCCCTGTCCATGATAAAACCTCCTTCTTGAATTGCCAAGTACACTTGGCACGATGTAATCATAACTCTGCCAAGTGTACTTGTCAACCCGTTCCGTATAAAAAACTCAAAACAGAGGATTCACTGCAAAAGCCCGCTCGGTTTTGAGCGGGCCGTAAAGAAGGACAGAAACACGGTCATTCTTCCGGGAAGCAAATGCGCAGACGGTGAAGTTCAGTTCCCGGAGGGCGTCAGTTCACAAACAGTGCACTGCGCTTGGAGTAATATACGCTGTTGATGACCAGGAGCAGAACGGAAATCCCGAGCGAAGCCAGATTGGCGCCGTTGAGCAGGTTGATTTTGGTTACGGCGGAAGCCCAGATCAGATAGATTATGCAGGCGCCAATCGAAAGGACATACATGATCTTTAAAGAGCCCGGACCGTTCATACGGAACTGTTTCAGCCTGTTGCGGACGGTGAACTCGAAAACGCCCAGCGCGATCATGGCAACGCCATAGAAGGTATCGCAGGTCTTCAGTCCCGGAAAAGCGTTGTAGACCATGGAAGCATTCGCGCCATATTTGGTGAACTGATATTCCGAGTATTCAAAACCGGCGATAAAACTGATGCCGTTGATGATCGTGAAGACGGCGGAGATGATCATCACGACCATCAGGAACTTATGCCACTTCATCGGATACTGTTCCGCTCTGACCTCCGGGACGCTTTCCCGGGATTCCTCATACGGCTGATAAACGGATCTTTCCATATCGTTTTGGTCATTGCATCTTGTTCCGCAATTGGGGCAGAAATTGCTGGTATCGTCCATCTGCGCCCCGCAATGGATACATGTTTTCATTATGGGTGGTTCCTTTCTTTGCCCTCATCACTTTCACCGGCAGCAGCGGCAAACCTCAGGTAAATCATAACACGTTGGGCAGTCATGAACAAGGATTATACCAGTCCCCGAAGGCCTTCTGCAACAGTCCCGGGAAATCGCCGGATTCATCTGCTTTTCGGTTATGTTTTCTTCCGGTTCATTGCCGCGGCTTCTTTGAAGATCCGCAGTTCATCGTTGAACGCCTTCTCAGCTTCGCGGGCTTCCCCGATGGTCATGCTGCTCATGGCTTTGGCCGGTTCCGGGTTCTTTTTTTCAATGAGCAGTCTTTCCGCGTTGCCGAAGGAAACCGCGTCGGCATATGCTTCGTCCGTGTTTGCATAGAGCCAGTCAATGCCCTCCTTCATTTTCGGGGGCCGTTTGGACAGGCGGTGCATGTCGCTCCCGATGAAGGAGATCAGCTTCTCCTTTGCCATCCATTGAGCCAGTTCTTTTGTTTTGAGGCTCATGTTCAGTTCCAGGTCGTAGGCGTTTACCTGCAGGAGAATGCCGCTGTCGCGGAGTTTCTTCGCCAGGTCCCAATCGTTCTGCAGGGCGGTATAGCGTTCGGGGTGCGCAAGGATCGGTCTGAAGCCCTGGCTTTTGAGCTCCCTGAGGTTCGTGAAGATCCTGTCCGCGTCTTCATAGTGATCCCCGTGCAAATCCCTGTATTCCAGAAACTCCGTCAGGATATAGTCCGTGTCGTTCATGCGGAAAGCCAGCCGCTGCCGGATCCGTCTGGAAAGGGTATAGGCGCAGTACCATTCCGTTCCGAGATACAGGTTCACTTCCGGGACTTCTTTTGCCGCGCGCTCCTTCAGCAGCTCGAACTTCTGCATCACCAGGGAGGCTTCCGGGGTATAGATGTTTTCCGCGCCGTAATGCGGCGTGGCGAAAACGGCACAGGCGCCTTCGTCCCGGTCCAGTTTCAGCAGTTCAATCGCTTCATCCAGGCTCTGCGCCCCGTCGTCCGCGCCGAAGATGATATGGCTGTGGATATCGATAAAACGTTTGGGTTCAGGCATTCTTCATCGTTCCCTTCTGTCGGGTTCTCACCCCGTACCTGCAGTATGAATTGAGTCGCCCTTTGTGTCAACCCGGTATTCCCTTCCCTTTCCCTTGTTTTTTGCTTTCAAATATAGTATGATGAAGTGTAATACTTATCGGATTAACGGAGGTTTTTTGAAATGGCTGAACAATATGTAAACGGTAAAACACTGATCGGTGAGATCGTAACCAACTATCCGGAAGCGACTGAGATCCTGCTTTCCATCGGCATGCACTGCCTGGGCTGC
>Ga0265301_10002218_pt1 | contig 23016 bp, 43 predicted proteins | sample AusTroGonzalo_MG_2_FD_193488 | JGI IMG/M metagenome (GOLD analysis project Ga0265301, IMG submission 193488) | Bovine rumen microbial communities from tropical cattle in Woodstock, Queensland, Australia - Gonzalo_04 | ecosystem: Host-associated > Mammals > Digestive system > Stomach > Rumen ... | reverse complement strand
GCCCAACTTGATATGAAACAATATAGAATTGAAAACCGAATTAAAAAACTTGACGGGGATTTTGAATGAACCTTAACGAACTTAAACAATACTGTGAAGAATTAGGTTTTTATACTGTACTTGAACATCGTGCTTTATATGGCATACTGAACGATACAGTTTACTCAGGGCCGTCATTAATTTATTATTCTTTTGACGAACAAATTGTTTATATTTCTCCTGAACTGCATATTGAAAAATATACTCACGATTATGGAAATATACACAAACAATATTATTATGGTAATAGTGATCCGAGAGAAGCATTTTATTCACTTAAAGACAGATATATATTATTTAATATAAATGAAGACGAAAAAATTAAAGCTGCTCTAAATAAATTAAATTGTATGTTTAAAGAAGGAATGATAAAACTTCGTGAAAATGAAATTAAGGAGGATTTTTAATGCCGCCTAAATATGAACAGAAACTTAAATTAATGAGAATGAATGATGACTTTTGAAGAATTTAAAGAAGCCGGTAATAAATGCAGACTGTTTTATTCTACAGCCACAGATGAAGATATTCAGTCTGTGTATAAGTATTGGAATTTTAAATGCTGGTATAGTGAATTAAAGTCTAAAGAAATTCATTTTAGTAGGGGCAACGATTCATTAAATCCTAGAGATATGTCAGCAAATGATATGCTAGAATTATACAAAATGAATGAAGTTATAATTAAATATTATCTATCACAACAGAAACTAATAAAATTGAAGGAAGATTTTAAATGAGTATTGTTGCCCGTTACATAGACCCAAATATTGCAAACGATTTAAGTGAAAACTGTAAATTTGTAAAAGCATTTGGTGATACTTATTACTGGAAACATTATAACCATTTTAATGTATTTTTTAATCTGTATGAAAAATTAGAGATTACTAACCACAATAGAGGTCTAGACGGGAAACCTCTTCCGATTGAAGAATCAGAAGAATTACTTGAAAAATATAAAAATTGGTCTTTATTAAATTATAACGAATACTTAGAAATGCTTAGAGAAATTGAACTTTTAGACAAAAAACTAAGTTTAACAGAAAAATATAAATCCATTGAGCAGGATTTTTAGTGTTGTTTTTCAACATAAATTTTCTATATTAAAAAATATGATTTATAACTTTAGTAAAAACGATTTTGATTACGCATTAAATGAGTTTGTAGAATGTAAAAAATTTTTTGCAAACTTTTATACAACCCGTAATGACTATGCTATTCAGATGTCATCAAAACCTTATAATAATGATACATCAGTTCTTAAAATCATTGATATTAGAACTTTATCGGAAAACGGAAATTATGATTACAATTATATTTGGAAAGTTTTTGACTTAACTTTGAAAGAATTAGCACTCAGAGAGGATTTCAAATGATTATCGGACTAATAAAATATAAACTGGCAAAACGTCAATTAATCAAAAAGTATAAAGATTATATTGAATTTGAACGTGTTTATTTGACAACTATTTTCAACCATTATTTTGATTATTTGGATTATATTAAAGAAAATCTACTTACACGATTTGAACAGTTTAAAAATGCAGATCAACTAGATTTGTTCATTAGTAAATGTTCATTTTATATAAATGAATACTCTAAAAATCAGCATGAAATTGAAACAATTTTTAAGCAAAATGATTTTAAAATCCGAGTTGTCAGAGCACTTTATCGTAAAGGTAAATTTACAGGAGACTATACATTTACTTCAGTAAATGCCAAAATTCTCGTTAATACTTTTGTAGATGCTAAATCTACTTATGAGAAAAATTATAAAAGCCTAAATCCTCATCTGATGATTAAACAATATAAAATGACAGAAAAATTGAAAAGACTCCAAGGAGACTTCTAATGTACGATGAATACGAATTTACAGAAGAGTTTATGCGTAATATGACTCATGACATTGAAAGATATGTTGAAGCAAATCGTAATCATATTAAAGGTCTTGAAGGCAAAGTTGATTTTTTGGAAGACCGAATAATTACAATGGAAAAACAGCACGAACAATTACAACTGTTAGTTGAAATGCTTAAAAGAGAAAATGAAGCTCTCAATGCCTATATTAAATCTGGCGAAAAGATTATCAAACTTAAAAAGGATTTTGCTGATGACACGAATGGAAGCGTTTGAGAAACTAGCAAAAAATAATGGACTTGAAATTGAAATAAATGGTAATGTTCATAGAGCTTGGTTCAATGATAAAGATTTCATAATGAGCATAAACGAAAGAAAAGATTTTCAAGCTTTAGAAGTTGCTTCTAAAGTATTGGATAGAAAATTTATGTTGTTTAAAAAATATACGGACATTGGACCGAGAATTTATACGAAATTAGACAAACAAATTAAACAACTAATCGGCGATTTTAAAGTAGCCCTGGTAAATGAAAAACTTGGTAGAATTAAAAATGACTTTTGATTACGATGATATGGTTAGAATTTGTAATGAAATTACAAAGAAGTGTGGTGTGCCTTGGGTTGAGCAGATTCTTCGCTTAACAGATGATAATTATATGCCGCTGATTAACTGGGGCAAATCACCTTGTAGAGGGCGCGGTCTTTCGTATGGATTTTATAACAATGCTTCAAAGAAAAATCAAGCCGAGTGGATTCATAATAAAACTTACAATGTTGTTATGAACTTCGCTTTTAATACTCTGGTTGATTTAGACATTGACAAAGACGGAATTTACTATTACGAAAATCTTGAAGTTGACATAAACAATGAGTGGAAAAATAATAAAGATTATTGGGATGGAACTGCTTGCATAGTCGGTGAATACACCTTCAAGCCATTTTCGTTTTTCAAAACAGAAGAACAACTGATTTCGTTCGCAGCAGCAAAGTATAATTTATTGAATAATAAATATATGGCTCTGCTTAATGAATTGAATGATAAAACAGCTAAAACCTGGAAGAACTTAATCATTAAAAAGAAGCAGAAAAAAGCTAAATCAAAAATCAGAGAGATACAGGAAGACTTTGAATGATTACTAGAGAAGAAATAATAGAAGTTTGTAATAAATTGGGATTGGTTGAATTCCACAGTCCTATTATGCAAGATTTTAGACCTTGGAAATATCATAATAAAATCTTTAAATGTTCAAATGACGCTACTGTGGTTGTTATACCAAAAGATAATAACAATGAATTAACTAAAGATAAATTGTATTTTTATAATAAATTAAAACGCAGTAAAGTACTTGGATATAGTATGGAATGTGATGATATGTTTAAAGCTTATTGTACAAAAGATGGTCACGATTATGCCCAAAAGTATAATAAGAAAACATTTGAAACCGCACTCAAAAATGTAATTAAGAAAATCAAAAAAGCTGAATATAATACGAATGTGAAGCGTAAACTCAAAAATATAGATAAAGATTTTAAGTAATAAATAGAATTATGATTGAAACGATTTGTTGGTTATTTGGTATAATAGGAGCTGGAGCTTTTGCCATCAACCTTTTTCCGCAACTTATTAAATGTTATAGAGAAAAATCTGCTAAACAAATATCAGTAGGATTTATTATCCTGGCCTTTATGGGCAATATTTGTTCGGCAGTTTTTGTGTTTTATACAAATTATAAAACTGGTTTATGGCAAATCCCGATTTATTTCAATTACGGAATCGCTACTTTATTAACGATTGTATTATCAATTATGAAGGTTAAATATGACAAAAATAAATAGATTTCTTAATATTCTAATTCCTCGGAATCTTTTTGCCAACTTGTCTTGGCACAGTTTATAACTATTCCCAGTATGCTAAAAACATAATGGAATGGTTTGATATTAGTAAATTTTCTACTGATATTGGATTTACTTTAATCATTTTCTTCCTGGGTATGGGTGCTGCCACTTTTGGTAGAATGGTAGAACTTAACCCTAAACGAATGGCTTGCATCAGTACTATTTTGTTCTTTATTGGTATGATGCTTGTTTTCTGTTCACTCCAATTCCATATTTTGCCACTGTATTATCTTGGATGTTCCTTTATGGGTTGTGGTACTGGTATTGGTTATGTTTCACCTATTAAGCAGTTGCTAAGTAATTTCGCTGACCACAAAGGTTTAGCAAGTGGTTTGGCAATTACTGGTTTTGGATTGGGTAAGTTCGTAGCTGCTCCTGCGATTGAGTATTTGCTTACGGCTGTATCTCTACCTACTATGTTCCTTGCACTTGCTGGTGCATTCCTGGCTATAATGTGTTTGTGTTCGTGGTTGTTTAGACCTAATCCAGCGTTCATTTCTACTGTCTATACTGCTATCCCTATTAAGACCTTAGTCAAGTATACATTCTTAACAAAACAATATATTTCTGTATGGTTAATGTTCTGTATAAACATATCCTGTGGTTTGGCAATTATTTCACAGGAGAAAGGATTGCTAACAGGACTTGGTTTTAAAGAAATCGCAACAATTATGAGTTTGACTGCCGTGTTCAATATTCTCGGTAGATTTGGTATGAGCACTGCATCCGACCATATCGGCAGAAAAGCTGCATATCATTGGGTTTGTAGTTTAGGTATTCTCGCATCATTTATGATTTTTACAGGTTATTCCTGGTTGGCTCTACTTGGTATTCTGTTGGTTGAATTTGCTTATGGTGGTAATTTCAGTTGCTTACCGAGTTTATTAGCTAAACGATTTGGAGATACTTGCGTTTCAACAGTTCACGCAATGACTTTGAGTGGTTGGGGTATTGCAGGTATTATCGGTCCAGTATTAGCAAATACTTTCACTGGTTCTAATTTGTATTTAGTAATGGGTGGATTGTATTTGTTCGGTTTCTTAATGATGACGATTTTTGTCAAGAAGGATTCACAATAATAAGTTTTGGTTAAAACCATTTCACTCTAATGGGTATTGACAAAATCAATGCCCATTTTTATATTCTAATTAAGGAGATTTAAACTATGAATAATTATCTTATTGTAACTACAACAGATTCCACAGGAACTTTCAAGGACTACATTAAATTAAAATATGTAGAAAGTTTCGCCATTTCAGGCGATGGAGAAAGAATGACTGTTAATATGCGAAGTGGCAGACAACATTTCATCAGTAAAAAGTTCTCTACTTGCGAACAAAATAATCAAACAATAAATTGGGATGAATTGCCTCGTGTAATTTGCAACGGGTAAAAATATGCTTATAAATCAACAAATTACAGACTGTTTAAAAGAAAATATTTGTCAACTTGATTGGGAAAATCATTGCGAAGATAAGGCCAAATATAATTCAGACACAAATTATCGTGAACAAGTTAAAAATGATTGGTTCACGAAACTTGAAGTTGAAATTGAAGATTATAAAAATAAAGTAATTAGTCAATTTACTGCCAATGGATTTTTCGTAGATTACAATGACCAGTGTTATTCTAGTCTAAGGGCGAACATTTGCCGATTGACATATAAGCTCCGTTTCTCAAAGAATGAAAAAACAAATCCTTTTGAGGCGGACATTATGATTTGTGTTAATCTTGAAGATGAAGGTGTTTCTTATAACTGGTATATTGACAGCCCAGTACGAATTTATTACAAGAAATACTTGAATTGGGGTAACAGAAATGCCTGTAATCACATGCTGTTCACTAGACGTGGATTTGCCCGTAGATATGGTTACAGTAGTTATCGCTGGGCAGGCACGATTGACGAATGGGCAGAAGGTACAAAGGCCAAAGACATTTGTAAGAAACTAAAGAAAACTATTACTGATATGGAATGTGAACACGAAAAATTACAGAAAGGTGTTCAGCAGAAAAAGAAAGAACTCCATATTCAGGAAGATGATGTTTTCGGAATGTTGACTGATTTGAATACAGAATTTAAGGATGCGAATGTTAAGTTCTTATTCAATGGTGAATGTAATTTTGATTATGTTGATTCACCAATACGCTTCAATATAGTTTGTTCTAACAACCCAAGACAAGATGATGAAAACTTGTATGTAAAAGAAGGCATAGACATTGATTTTGAAGAAGGACCTTGGCCTGACGGAACAGCGGAAGAGCGAGAACAGTGGAAAAAGACCCTTGAAGCTCATAAAATGAGATTGTTCTCCGAACACATAAATCCACAGACAGGTTATTATAGAAACCACATCAGTATTAGTTTGGTTTACAGACCAAACAGTCCAACTCACTGGCACTATGAAATTTCACATCCAATTTCCAATAAAGTAATTGAAAATATGCTTGGCTGTAAGACATATTTTGATTGTGTAACATTGGAAGAAGTTAAAGCAGAACTAAGTAACTTATTCAGACGAGATAACAGTCTGTATAATACTATTGAGGAATGGAAAAATGGCCTTAATTGAAGTACCACAAGAAAAGTTAGATGACATTCGTAAAGACCGAAAATACTCTTTTATAACTCCACAACAAGTTAGAAATCGTATTCAGGTCTGGGCAAGTAAAATTGGATGTAATCGCTGCCCAAAGGATATGCACGAAATTGCTCAAAACTATCTTTTCTGTGTTACTCTAAGTGGTTATGAATATGAAACATTTTTCGGTGTTACTGGTAATGTTCCACAACCAACTTCTCACTGGCGTTTTGACATTTCTATAATTAGACGAGAAGATATACGTGAAGAAAGGCGAAAAGATTATATAATCTATGACTTACATTATCACGCACATCTGTTCTTTGAAATTCCAGTAATTGATTCTTTCTCAGACGAGAAAATAGAAAAATGGGAAGATTATTGTTTGAGATTTTTAGCCAAACAAATTTTCATTAACAAAAAGAAAGCTAAAAATTGGCTGAAAATGAAAAAATTAAATTCCGATTTTGACGATTAAAAAAGGACGATTTTAAATCGTCCTTTTCTTTTATTCTCCCAATTCAACTGCTTTTTCTGCAGGATATTTGTAATCAGGTGCTTTCTTCAACCAAGATAACAGTTGTCTAAGCACAGTAATTAACTGATACGAATTCCATTTAACAGTTCCTATATCTTCTGTAAAAATTCGGGCCGGGTCATAACCGTCCACTCCATAAGTATATAACTGTTCCATTGGGGTTAAATGATAGAAGTGGAATCTGTTATTTGATAAATCAGTTATGGTTCTCTCAATTTCTTTCTTTGCTTTTACTTTATCGTGACAAAGTTCTCGTTTGATAATCTGCAAAATCGGGCACCAAGTTGTTTTGTTTTTGTCATTTTCAAAGTGAGCATAAGTATCCATCATTTCGTCAACTTCAATAAATCGGTTCATATTCAAAACAAGCCACAATCTTAACAACTGTGGAATTAATCTTAGGTTCTGTCCGATTACCAAATCTATTTAATTCTTCAGGTGTAAACTTTGTTTTAAAGTGCGACATTCTTTTATTGTACAGCTCTAATCGTTCTGCGTAGGTTTTCTTTTGTTTCATATTTTTCTCCATTAAAATAACAGCTAGATTTTGTCTAACTGGTGTGAATTATTGAAGTTCTAGTTGAAACAAAAGTATAGAACAACTATTGTGAACTAGAACATTTTTTGCTATATTAAATATGTATAAACTTAGAGATTTAAATACTATGGGCTACAAAGAAATTATACAGTATCTTGACGATTTTCCATTCCTTCACAAGCGAGATTATGGTGAAGGTTCAGTTGCGTATGAAATCGTAACTAAAACTATGTATCCTGAAGATGAAGATTTACCATCGGAAAATACAGCTAGAGCAGTTAGCATTGATAGATTTGGTATAACTTGCCGAAGATTACAGGTTATGAATGGTCTGATTTATGCGAGAGAAGACGTTGAAGTAAATAATCTTACAGAACTTAAAAATTATTTGAACCATGTTGAAGAAGAAATTAAACGATATAGTAGAATGTATAAACAGGCTATGGTTGAATATAAACTAGATAAAATGAAGGAAGATTTTAAATGATTTATTTTGACTATATGCTAAATGGCGAAAAATGCTTCTATAAATTTGAAGGCAATTCTTTTGAAATAATTGAACTGAGAATGGGTAAAGAGAATTCAGAGTATAAAGACCAAACCAAATTTTTATACAAACCGATTATATTTACCATTAAAACTGATATTGGTGAAGTAAAACATTTTGAAATTGATACTGGATATAGTGAATGGAAATCACATTATAACGGTACTGAAACTCATAGAGAGTATGCAATGAACTGGTTTTTTGTGGTTGAAAATAATAATGCCCATGTATTTGAATGTTATAACAGAGATGAAGAAAATAAAAAACTTGTAACGAACATGCTGTTTCATAAACAGATAGAACATTATTTTGAAGAAAAAATAAAACCGGCAACAGATATTCTCAGTAAAATCTATAACGAACAAAAGAAACTTCAAAAAATGGAATCAGATTTCGCAGTTTAGAAAAATAAAAATTTTAAAAACAAATTAATATGATTGCTATATTTGATACTGACATTAGTGTAAAGTCCTGTTCCTCGGAACGAACAGCAACTCAATGTGAGTATCGGTAGAGGGCAGGCCAATGGTGTATGAATTAGTATATGCCCACAGTTGGATAGGTACAAGGTGTTTGAAGACACTGAACTATCATTGTAAATCTAATAGCGAAGTAAGAATTAACAACTCTTACATACAGCCGCCTTGGTGTTAATGGATATAGTCGGAGTACAGGAAGACCGCCCCGTAAGCCATTATGTAACATCCCTTAGCAGTGATGAATATACAGTCAAAACAAAATGTATTTTCATTTAAAGTTCTGTTTAAGTCCTTTAGGCTTAGACAGTTCCGAAAACCATATCAAACAAAAATCATCATCAATAAAATAATTGTTTCCGAAGGAAACAACAAAATTTCAGAGAAATTTTGTTATCACTTTCAAAAAAGAGATTATCAAATGGATCCTAGAGTTAAATTTCTTGAAGGTAAATTACGATACTTACAAGGACAACTTACAGCACAATTATTCAATAGACAGACACAAACATTAGTTTATCATAATTTAAATGATGAAGTTAATCATGTGACTGATAGAATAAGACATTATCTAGTTCATTTACATACAAAGTGCGAATCAATGGATGATTTTATTGCTTATTGTAAAGAAGTTGATAATGAATTTGAAGATGCAGGTCAAGAACATTTATTTTGTACTGAATTTAACATTCCATACACAGGTAAATTAGACAAGAGTGTTTTAATACATTTTAAGACTGGAATGGCAACTAGAATTAGAGAGATAAATTCATTACATATTGAAAAGAACAGACTGTATATTAACGGACAGAAAGTAGCACAGGACATTCGTAGATTTATTTTTGTAGATAAAGCATTTGAATTGGATAAAAACGATGATACAGAATTTAATGAACTGATTGAACATTTCAAGTCTCTTAAAGAAAGACTTAAATTACAGAACATTGGAGAAGATTTCAAATGACATTCAGTGAATATGACCTTATAAAAGCACAATATACTTTGACAGAACAATATAATGAAATACAGTTATGTTTTTGTGCAGATAAAGAACAGACTGAAAGAGTATGGCAAGCTCCATTGAGTATTAAAGATGGCGGAAAACTTAGAGTAAGTGATTCTTTTTATGTTTTAATGATTCCAAAGGGTTTAGATTTCACAGAAGAAAGGTACGAAATATGTAAACATATTTTTGAAAGATATGTTAAGAATGAAAAAGTAAAAGAGAAACTTGCGAAACTAAATAAGGATTTTGTATGACATTACTATTTGAAAATGATGAACTTGATAAGTTGATAGACAAGTATCATTTGTTAATTTATAGTGGTCATGGAAATGATTATTACTTATGTTTTGAAGGAGATGGTCCTTCTAGTTTTATAGGAATATATAGCAGATATTATAAAACCGCTTGTTTGATTGACAGTATACATTTAAAACACGATAAAATAGTGTGTGATAAAAACAAAAGACACAATTATACAGAAGTAGAACCATTTGAAGAACATTTGAATGAACTTATAGTACAACGTAAGAAAATACTTGCGGAAATGAGAGAACGCAAAATGAAAAAGGATTTCAAATGATAGATTTAGATTTCATAAATGAATTAGCTTCAAAATATAATTTGATAATAGACAAAAAGAAAAATGCGTTAGATACTACTGTATATTCTTTGTTTTATAAAGATATATACCTAGGATTTTGGTCTGATTATACAAGTAATTGGATGCATTTAAATTCAAGGATTATGTTGGATTTAACTAAAGCATCTGAACCTAAACTTAGAGTAGAAGATTTATCTGCATTTAGAAGCAAAGAATGGATAGACAATCATATAAAATATTTAATAACATTATATGACGAAATGAAAAATATGTTAGATTTACTTCCAAAGAAAGTAAAAGTTTATGACAAATTAGATTCATTAAATAAGGATTTTTAAAATGACTTTTGATGAAGTAAAAGAAATAATTTGTTCGTATGGATTTTATTGTGTTGGAGATGACCAATACGGACATTTATCAATGTATTATAAGTATCCTGGTATAGACCGATTAGCCATTTATGCAGAAAATTTCAGTAATAATTACCCGGAGCGAGTTGATGTAATTACATTCCAACATATTGTGTTATGGAATACTGGTGATATTGGTATAAATTATGCTGATAATCCATATAAATTATGGCGAAATAATATACACTCAAATCAGTTTAAATTAACTGAAGAACAATTACATAAAAAATTGTACAATTATAAAATATGGCTTGAGTCTTTAATTCAAGCTCAAAAAATTATGAAAATGAACAAGAAACTAGAAAAGATGGAGAATGATTTTGACTGAAGAAGAATTAAAACAAACATTTGCAAATTTTAAGTCCGCTGATGAAAAGTGGACTTTTTTAATAAATTTGGCTAAAAATCATAAATGTTCGGAAAACATTAGAGATGACAAATATCTGATTAAGGGGTGTTCTACAAAATTATGGATAAAACCGGTCTTTGTAAACAATAATTTACATTTTGAAGTAGATGCCGAGATTGGTTTGCTCTCTTTGGGATTGGGAATATTAGCCACAATGCTATATAATGGCAGGACTTGCCAGGAAATGGCTCAAGTAGACCAGAATGTGTTTATAAAGATTGGTATATTACACGGGCTAAGTGCGACCAGGAACAACGGCTTTGCGAGCATTTTAAAACAAATAGATTTGTATATAAAATTTTACAATAAAATACTATACAACCATTGACGAAACTGCGATAATTTAGTATATTTGTTATGTAAAAACTCAGTATAAACTATGAATGATTTAAACAGAATTAAATATATTTTTGAAACTGAAGGATTTGACGTGTTTTCCGCAAATGGTGGCGAAGTAATTCTCGTTTATCTGCCGAACACATTTAACTATCAAGGACGATTGATGACAATTTCCTTTGACGAATTTCAAGAAGGAAAATGTTTGTTTATTAAATTTAAGGTTCTTTCAAAGAACTATCGGCCGAGAATGGGATTTGATTATGAAAAAGTAACCACAGATTTGAAAGAATTAACAGAAGAAGAACTAACAAAGAAAGTTCATAATTTAATGGAAGATGCAAAAATCTGTGAAAAATTGATTTATGAAGCCAAAAGAGTGAATAAAATTCATAAGGATTTTTAAAATGGAAATTTCTAAAGATATATTGAAAGAACTGATTAAAACGAAAAATCTTGCTTGGCAGCTCCCTGTATCTTTGAATAAGGGTGTTGTGGTTATGAAAACCATAAAGCAGTTGGAAAAGTTGGTTAAAGATAGAACTCAGGAATATGATAGTGATAATTTTGAAATTTTCACCTATTGGGATATGAAGAAGGACCAACCATTGTTTGATATTATCGTTACTTATGACGAAAACAACACTGGAAAGCTTTTCACGTATGAATTATCCGACTGTTCTTTGTTTGGAATGTATCTGTTCAAGGATAACTCACTTTCTGTTGGAATGAAAAATGTGATTGACCAGTTACATTTGAATGTTCCGAAGGGCCTTGATTATGTAAAATATGCCAAGGCAAACTATAAAATGGCTCTCGGCGATACAGATTTCGTATAAATTTGTTGTTACCTCCTCTAATATAGGGTTCCCTGCTATGGGAACCCTATTTTTGTATAAATACATTAGATAATTAAAATTTAATGAGGTTTATATGTCAAATTTAAATATATTAAATTATATTGCTAAACGAGCTGAAGAAAGAGGTATTAAAACTGAATTTTCGGATGGTGCCTTGAAATTGTATTTTGACAGTGTAAAATCTGCCCGTGGCACACTTGAAATCAAGCGTGGATTTTTGTATACTGTAATGTTTGACGATATTTTTTCTGTTAAACACAAAGAAATTCCAGTAAAAACAAAAATTAGTGGATTGAAGAAATCTGATTTAAGTGAAGCCATAGACGAACATTTGTCTAAAATTGACCAGATTGTATTAGCATTTGAAGAAGGCGATGAACCTCAGTTTAATATTGATAGAGATACTGGTTTGGACCTTGAAGAAGCATTTGAAATTATTTACAAAGCCGGTTACGAAATTATAAAGGAATAAATTATGGATTTATTAGAACAAGCTAAACATTTCCTTGAAAGGAAAGGATTTATCGTAGAAGGTAGAACAGAAGCACAAGAATTGGGCTTTCTTCAGCAAGAACTTGGTTTCCAAGATGTTGAATCTGCAAATGTATTTTACTATATAGGTCGTTTGATTACAAATAAAGGACCACAAACAAAAGCCGCTATTGAAAAGTATTTAAATAGCAAATTTAATAATAAAATCCCAGATATTGGTACTGTGGAAAAGTTTCCTGGTGATGACGAAACTGAAGACCATTATGAAGACTACACAATGAAATTGGAAGAATTTTTAAAGGCCTATTTTTCCAAAGATAATAACAAATGGGAATTTACTGGTGATAGTTCAGAATGGTGGGATGACGTAGCAAAATGGCACGAAGAAAAAGCCGCAGAAGAAGACCCAAATGCTAAATATGCTAAACTGTTCTGGGATTGGTATAATGCCAAAAAGAAAGGTAAAAATTTTGGTCCTGACGAAGAATTGATTACATTCTTTAAAAAATCTAGTGAAGAAACTGTTAAAAAGGTTTTTGGAAAATACTATAATTTAGTTAAATTAGAAATCGGTGATTATATTGGTCCTGTATCTAGTGAAGATAGAACGATTAAAGCATTTTGGAATTGGCACCGTGCTAAAAAGAATGGTGAACCATATCCAATGCCACAAGAAGTTATAAAGGATATGGTTAAATTCCTTAAAACACCAAGAGCATTAGAAGTAATGCAACAGTATTATTACTATGCTGTTCGTGTAATAGAAAAACTTGCTGATACTGTAATTAAGACACCAGTTAATTTGACTGGCTTACAGAAAGAATTACAAAGAATTATGGATAACTTGGATAATGATAAGTATGTTGATGAACTAGAAAAGATTGAATTGAATAGATTACACGGTGGTGATATGACTGCCGGTCCGATATTCGTTCTCCCAACATCTGTTATCAAATCAATTAGAACTATGGCAAAAGATACAAAGAACATTGATAAAGAAAAGGTCGGAAAAGTTGATAAAACCCAAGTTAAAGAATGTTATGTGTATTGTACAAATGAATTAAATAGAAAGTTCCACATTGGTAGAACAGGTATATTTGATTTGAACATTCAGGATTTCTATGATACTTATAAGATAGTATTCACACGAGGATTTAATACAAAGACATTATATAAAATCTTTGACGAAGTTTGTCAATATCTATTAGACCAATTAGACAAAGGTACTGCTGAATACTGGAAGAACCGTGGTAAAATTGAAGTAGGTGATGTTGATGATTTCAATGAAGCTTTTAAGACACTTAAATCTGCTGGTTATGTAATTCTTGAAGATGTAACAGACGAAGTTTTACAGCATGGTTTATCCCCATTTGATAAAGCCAAATTGGAAAAAGGACAAAAACCAAGTTGGGCAAAGTCTGTAACAGAGCTTGGTCCTCGTCCAAAGCGTCCAAAGGGTAGCAGTGATTGGACAGAAAAAGCTTGGAGAAGTGTTCGTGGTGAGAAAGAACCTTACAGTGAATCTGACTGGCGCCGAGATAATGAACTCAATTTGAAAGACAACCAAGATTTAGAAGAACGATTGAAAGCTATATTGAATGTTAATGCAGAATTTGAAGCAACTAAAGATAAACTAAATGTATATGTAACAGGTAAGAGATTTGAAGTAGAATGCCGAGGATTGAAATACATTGTTAAAATGTTCGGACATGACTCTGTATTTAACAGAAGTTATGCTACAGTTAATAGTTTATCAAATGTAGCAAAATTTATTGAGGAGAATGCGTAATGAAAACGATAGAACTTAAATGGATTGAAGATGACAACCACGTTGTAGCAGAAGATGCTTACAATGGTTTGAAGGATTTGATTGACAGTGGGGTATTCCCAGATTTGACTGCCAAATGTGAAGATGATACACTTTACATTACTGGCGAAAAGGAAGATTTGGATAAAGCAGTAATGAAAATCCAAAAGGCTTATGCCAAGTATGGTCAGATTATGATTAAAGAAGCAAAGAATGGTGTAAGCCAGGAATTGCGTATTGAGTCATTTGACGAAAATGTTCAGAACATTTTCAACCATACAGTTGAAGATTATAACAAATTCAAAGCCACAAAAGAAAGACCTTTGAATTATGTAAAGCAGTTGAACGATTATAGATTTAAATTCAAGAAATTCTATGAAACGGCAGCTCGCTCTGACAAGAAGTTATTGAAACTATATTTGGATGAAATTTCTAATTTGTTAGACGAAAGCGAATTTATGCCGAAAATTAAACCTATTAGAGCAAAACTTGAAGAAGATACAATGATTGATATGGCAAAGGACATTTGTGAAGCTGCTGGCAGAAAAGTAGTAAATCCTGAAAATGTTGAAACCATTGATGACGTTAAAGACGAATTGAAAGCATTGGGATACAATGATTGGCAAGTTAAAGGATTGGTTAAAGAATATTTCAAGATAGCTTGGCGTAAATTATCTAGTGGTGCTTCGGCAGCTGATGTAGCTCAGTACATTGACGAAACTTATATGAATGAATCTGCTGATAACGAATTAACTAAACATTTGAGTAATTTAAGAAATTGGGGTATAATAGAAGAAAATATGAATAGAAAACAATATAATGACAAATACGATAGAGTAGCATTAGCCTATGCTAGAGAAACTGGTATGGACCTTGACGATGCTTACGATGAATTAATGGACGTAGATGAACTTGTTAATTGGATTGAAGGACCATACAATGTAAAGGAGATTATTCAAAAACTTCTATATGAATCTACTGATATGAACGAAAGTTTCCTTTCACCAGGCGAAATGAAAAAGAAACTTCAAAGAGTAGCTGCCCGTTGGGCTTCAATTCAGGGCATTAAATTTGAAGATTCTTACAATGAACTTCGCAGAAAGAAATCTGTAAAGGATATGTTAGACTTCTATACTGTTGACGAAATCATTGACGATTTGAACAAACAAAAGAACAAAGAAATCAAAGAAGAAGATGACGAACTTGAAGAAGAAATCTAAGTAATAGAAGTAAAATAAAATTTACAAATCGGGTTGAAATACACCCGATTTTTGTTATATTATAAATTATATGATTATGCGTGTAGATGAAATATTTAAATTATTGAAAGATGAATTTTCCGCAAAAGAAGTAAATAGTTGGGGAAGTTCTGTTATATACAGAAAAGATTTAATGACAGATTTTTTCATTGATTTTGTATTTAAAGGTACTACTTGCACAATGGAACTGCATCAATCTGATATAACATATTTCAGTTCGCAATATTGGATAAATGAAGAAGATTTTAAAAACAAACTAATTGAAACGATTATTGAATATACAGAAACTGCTAAATCAATTATACAGAGATGTAAACTTAGTAAAATTAAGGAGGATTTCGTATGAATGAAGATAAACCTGTAGAAGATATGTTTGTTGATTTCTGTTCTTCTCGTAGTTCAAAAGATAAACTGAAAGAACTTGCTGATAATTTATGTGAAATGAGTGAAGAAGATTTTTGGGATTACTTTGTTAAAATTAATGCAGGTAGAACCAAATATATAAAAAACAAAACCATAGACGAACGATTAAAGAAAATTCAGGCGGATTTTGATTCTTAAAAAGATAACAGAAATAGAACATCTAAGTGATTTAGGAAAAAGTAATGTTTGGAATGCTTGGGGCGGTCCATCAAGTCCTGTAGGAATTTATTTCGCTTTTAGGTATTTGTATGATGACTATTCACTTCCGCCAATAGAGAAAAATCAAACTCCTGAAATGGAAATCAAACCTAAAGAATTCCATCATCATAAACAAGAAGTAAGTAAAGTATTACTTAGACCTAAAAATTGGAACGCAAATCCAGGAAAAAATGAAAATAGACAGAAGTATAGATACCATTAATGATTGTAAACCTTGGCGAAAATTTTATCAAATTCGTTATGGTTTCGTAAACAATATGATGAGCAGTGCAAATAAAAATACAGGGGTTATTTTTACTCCTTATATTTTTAGCGTTGTTGACCTTTACCCTAACAAAATTGAACCATTTAATTTAAATCAAAATGAAATTAAAACGCAAATCAGATATAGAACATTTAAGCGATATAGAGCAGGAAGATAATCTAGTCCATAACGGTCCGATTGCTATGCCAATGGTTAGACGAGCTTATCCTAAACTATTTGACGATGTGCTTGTAAGTGTAGTACCGCAAGACCCTAAAAAATATCATTCACCCAAACTAAATCCACGAAAGCAGAAATACATACATAGATAAATGCTCCGAGAAACACGAAAATATATTGAAGAAAATTTTGAACCAGATACACTTTTGTGTGGTAATCAAATTTTCCAAAAACGATTTTCAGGTTATTGGAAAATCGTATTGAACAAGTATTGGGTGGATGTAATAATGGATGAAATGTTTGAGAAGTATATGTTACATAAACCCAAAGATAGAAATGACGTTGCTTTAGCAAAAACTGTTCTTTCTTTATATGCGACATATAGTAAGAAACATGTCAGTAAATTGAAAGCAGAAAAAATTAAACCAAAAAATCTAAATCTCAAACAAATTACTATATTAGTGAATAAGGTGCGAGACTTGGATGCAGAGTTTGCAAATGACATTAAAAGACTTTTAACAATTCATCGCACATATAAATTAAATGAGGATTTTTAATGAACGAAAAAGAAATGTTTTTACCAACAGACGAAGCTAAAGCAGCTGATATTAGAAATATGGACCCGTTAGAAGCCATAATGGCTGCTGCCGAAGGCATTGGGTTGATTTTAAATGACCCAAATCCTAATTGTAAGAAGTGCCACGGTAGAGGTTATATCGGTCGCCATGCAGATACTGGTGAACCAATAGCTTGTTCGTGTTTATTCCCAAAATATGAGTCTGCCAGAGAAACTGGAGAAATGATTTTACCACAGAACCGTGCTCAGCGTAGAGCAGCAAAAAAGAAGGCAAAGAAAAATGGCTAATATAAAAAGTAACTTATGGGTTGAAACCTATCGTCCTAAAACAGTTTCAGATATAGTTTTACCAAAAGAATTTAAAAAATACTTCAATAATATAGTAAAGACTGGTGAATTACCAAATTTACTTTTGTGTTCGCCAGTACCTCGGTACTGGAAAAACCACGCTCGCAAAGGCACTTGTACACGATTTGAGTGCTGAATACATTTACATCAATGCTTCTTCGGAAAACTCCATTGATGTTATTCGTAATCAAATCGCAGAGTTCGCACAAACGATGTCATTCTCAGGTGGACAGAAGGTTGTAATTCTTGACGAAGCCGATGGTTTGACTCCACAGTTCCAAAAGGCTCTTCGTGCTTTCATTGAAGAATTCCAGAGCAACTGTAGATTCATATTAACTTGTAATTATTTGGGCAAGATTATTCCTGCTTTAAGACAAGGTAGAACCCAGGTATTTGACTTCAATATGGCAAAATTCAAGGACGAATTGTTGCCTACGATTGTCAAGAGAATTACAGGTATCTTGAAATTTGAGAAAGTAGAATTTGACCCTGATGTTGTTAAACCTTTATGTGAAGCATATTTCCCTTCATTAAGACAAGTTATCGCCACCATTCAGCAATACTCCCAGGTATATGGCAAGATTGACAATGGTATTTTGTCATTTAAGGATGTCGGTGACGATTTGGCAAATATGATTGTAGAAAAGAAGAAATTGGCAGAAATACGAAACTATGTTGAACAACAGGGTATGAGTTATACTGATTTCTTTAAGAACTTATTTGACAGACTTCCTACTAAAACCAAAAATCCTGCTCAGGTAATTTTGTTGTTAGCTGAATATGAATTCCGTTGCGGAACTTCATCTGACCCAACATTACAAATGGCAGCTTGTATCTTGGAATTGATGGGATGCGTATAAGAGTAGATAGAGAGAAAAACACAATAAATGAAATTAACGGGATTGAGCAATTCAGTCTCGGTAATTTTTCATTTTTAAAACAACCAATTCGTGTAAAAACAAGAAAAATTCATAGTTCAGTCACACTAGAAGCACAACAGGACATTAAGGCTATTAAAGGAATAGATATGATGCAGTCAATGATTGATTCTTTAGCTTCCGAAATGACTGACGAGATTGATAAAGAAGTTATACGTACTATTCTTGACCGAATTGAAATTACACATTTTGACAGAATAATTCATTATATTGCTGGAGAAGATTTATGTTTGACAGCCAAAAATTATCATTTGAAAACTTCGTAATGGGTTATAAACACGGCGTTTATCTTTTTGTATCTGATAGTTGCCGAGTTTGTCAAGACTATAAACGAGATATAGAATGGATAAATAATTGCTTTCTATATTTCGTAGAAGTTAATACTGAAGAAGAAAAATCCATTTTGGCGAAGATTATTGACAGAACTGCTTTACCAGCTACAGTTGCTTATTTGGATAACGAAATTAAATTTATCCGAATGGGCGAAGTATTTGAAGCAGACTGGATTGAATTTGATAATTTTTTGAAACAGTTTCCTGACAAACCTTTACCAATAGACGAAGTTAGAAGACGAATAGAAAAACAGAAAAATCGCTGTTTGTTGTCTTACTACATTTTCCCACAGGATATAAGTGAAGATAAACGAACTGAACTAATGAATAAGGCCCACGAATTCAATGAGCTACCGATTGATATAGATAGATTATGCGTTGGTGTGGATAAAAAGGAAAGGGAAAGAATGTTAGAAGGTTCCTATCATTTTGCGAAATTGATTTTGTGGAAGGATAAAAATTCAACTGTAGCAAATTATAGTCCTTTCGCAAATGACATTTTGATTGGTTACACTAATGTAAACCAGGAAATTAAATTTATTCAAAGAGATATAGAATGATTCAAATTATACCCGTAAAAGAACGAAAAGAAGACCAAAAAGATACTGATAAGATTTTTTATATACCTAACGAAATTAAGCAGAAAAAGAAAACACTTGTATTGGATTCAATGGCAGCTAAGTACAATTATGCGATTGAAAACATTGTATTGAAAAACGAAGACTCAATAATTTGTTTTCGTCACGAAGATGCTGAAATTAGAAGTCCAATGGAAGTTTGTGAATACAAACTAACAAATGCTTTTGAAGACAAAAAAGTTGGTTGTTGTGGTTTGATTGGAACAATGCAACTTGAAAATAGTTGTACTTGGTGGGGACCGAACAGACCATTACAGACTGCTGGCTATATTATTCAGGGTGGAACCAGACCAAAACTTGACGAGAATGGTAAGGAAATCAAGAATGAAAAGGGTCAAGTTCTAATGGAAAAGATAGAATACCCTATGGCGGATTTTCCTGGGTATCACGATTTTATGGCAACAGTAGATGGTTGTTGTATGTTCTTCCCACGTTGGGTGTTTAAGAATGGACTTCGTTTTGATGAAAATTTGAAAGAATTCCACTTCTATGATTGCGACATTTGTTTACAATTACTAGAGAAAGGATTGAAGGTTGCAACTATTGACTTGGTTGTAAAACATCAGTCTAGTGGTATTCCTTCACAGAACTTTAACGATTTGAAACTTGTATTCTTTAACAAGTGGAATAAGAAAGTACACGGAGAATGGCCGATTTCAAACATTAGCACCTTTTATGAATAAATTAAATGCTGAACAAATTATAAACGAGCTAAAGTCAAATTTTAATGAATTGACTTTTGACATTAAGTATCAGGACAGTGTTCCTGCATATATGGTGGGATTCTATAAGAACTCCCACATTTTTGTCTTTAATTTATTTGACAGAAGTGTTTCGTTTAAGAATTTCTACCAGAATTATGTTTATCAAAAGTATATTAAACCAACAATGCTTAACAGTGAGAAGTTTTTGGTAGAAACGGAAGGAGTTAATTTTGATTATAACTTGCACAGATCATTACTAACAAAATTAATTCCAAAAATCGTTTTAGGGTTCAAAAAATACTATATTAACAATAAGCAGGAGACAATAAATGAAGACTTCAAATGTAGAACCTGAAGAAAAGAAATGTAGTTTATATGATATGATTTTGATTGCCGAGTCCATAAAGACTCCTTGGCAAGATTTGACAGAAGAACAGCAGAAACTTTGGACACCTTATGTAATCAACAGATTCATTTCGTCCAGAGAAGAATATGCTCCTTTGATTGCTATGGTGGAGAAATACAAGCTCACGCCTGAACAACACTATATGTTCATTTGTTCGTTAATTGATGGCCGTAGAAAGCATTATTTTAACTATAAAGCATATAAAACAGAAAAAGCATCAGATGACGAAAAATTGCTCATTTGGGCTTGCTCCAAAGAATATGAGATTGGGGCAAGAGAAGCCAAAATGTATTTAGCAGATATGACTGACGATGTGAAAGAAGCCCTTAAAACTAAATGGAAAGACAGTTATGACTTTGCCCAAAAGTCATAAATACTATAAACAATTAAGGGAAACAAATATGAAAAATTTAAAATCATTTTTAACAGAAGCAACCGTTGGTGGTGCTGATACATATAGAGCTTCCGCAAAAATTGTAGATTTTTTGGCTAAAAAACTTGGACAAGAATATACCGAATTAGATGGTCAGTCTTATACAAATTCTAGCGGTAATTATTTTGGATTTTTGTATGTAAGTAAAACAGATAATTCAGCAATTAGAGTTAACTGGGAAGGAAATAAGTTCCATTCCATTAACTTTTGGATTGACTGGGATTATGAAACCGACCCAACAAAAGAAATTTTCGTAAAAGATGCTGAACCAGGCAAATCTTCATTTGCTAAACTCTTACCAGATATCGCAGCCATTTTGAACGAAGTAAATGGTCTTGAAGGGGCTGAAACAGAAAACGAAGAAGGAGTTGAACCAGTAGAAGCTCCAGCAGAAGAAGTTCCTGAAGATGTCAATGAATCTCTCTTAACAGAAAGAAAAGTTGAATACGAAGGAAAATTGTATGGTAGTAAGACTGATTTGATTGTTGAATTGTATGAGAAAGAAATAGATTTGGATGAAATCCAAAATATTGTACAATTAACAAAAATGCAAATCAAGTCCATTCTCGCAAAATACTTGTATGGTCAGGGTGGTTCTGTTTCCGAAATTGGTGAAGCCCTTGGATTGACAAACCAAGAAGTCCGTAAGTGTGTTCATTTAGCCGATGAAGAATCGGCCGAAGATGCTGGTGTTGAACATAACGAAAAGATTAAAGTTCTTAAAGGTTCTAAAGAAACTGTTGTATTGACAAAAGCAGTTAAGAAAGGCGAACAATATTTAGAAGAAACTCAATATGCTGACCCAGATATCGTGTTTGACGAAATTACTGACTATGTTACAATGGCCGCTAAAGAATTGCTTCCTGCATTGTTGATTACTGGACAGGGTGGTATAGGTAAGTCTTACAATGTAGAAAAAATCCTCGACCAGTTTGGTAAACGTCACGAAACTTGGGAAAAGGTTAAAGGTAAAGCTTCAGCAGCTGCTATGTACAACACACTATGGTATAACAGAGATAAAATTGTTGTATTTGACGATTGCGACAGTGTATTTAAAGACCCTGATGCTATCAACGTTCTTAAGGGTGCTTTGGATTCCAATGATTTCCGAGAAATTTCCTGGGCTACAAAGGCAGAAGGAATGGTTTATACTTTGGATTTGGATGATAACAAAGAAATTCTACAACGTTGTCAAGAATGGTCTGACCAACATCACGGTAAAGAAGCGATTCCAAACCACTTCATTTTTGAAGGCGAAGTAATTTTCATTTCTAACTTGACAAAGGCAGACATTTATAAGAAGGACGCGGCTCTTTTGACTCGTTGTACTTGTATTGACGTTGTACTCAGTGCTCAGGGTGTAATGAAACGATTACAGACTGTATTGCCACACATTAAGGTCTATAAGGCTATGGGAGCAAGAGGTTCCGAAGGTAAAGATATTACTGACGAAGCATTGAAACAAGAAGTATTTGATTTTATGAACTCTGACGAATTCTTGAAAAACCCTCGTGTTCGTGGTAAAGAATTGAACTTCCGTACATTTGACCAGCTTTACAAGCTCCGTTATGCCGAATTGCCAAACTGGAAGGCTAGAGCATTTGCTTGTGGTGGTTAATTTCTAAGTTCAATATAAAACAAATTATTCACATAAAGTATTGCCAAATCGGCAATACTTTTTTATTATTGGTCGCTTGAAATAATATAAATATAATGATTTTTTAAGAAGGAGAATAAATGAAGAAGCTATTACTTATACTTTTGACAATAGCAACATTTGCAGTAGGTGCAGATGTAAAACCTTTCGTGTTTGATAACATAGCACAAGATTCCGCAATTCAACAAGACCAATATGACTATATGTTGAAGTATAAGTTGTATGGTAGAGATTATTTTAAAATGGGCGGTAATAATGATATTCCAGACTCTT
>Ga0265301_10002217_pt1 | contig 23036 bp, 37 predicted proteins | sample AusTroGonzalo_MG_2_FD_193488 | JGI IMG/M metagenome (GOLD analysis project Ga0265301, IMG submission 193488) | Bovine rumen microbial communities from tropical cattle in Woodstock, Queensland, Australia - Gonzalo_04 | ecosystem: Host-associated > Mammals > Digestive system > Stomach > Rumen ... | reverse complement strand
TTTCTACATTGCTATCTATGTCTAGTTGCTTCATTACTGATTTTAATATAGCACCTTCATAATGTGGTGATACAGAGTTAAGTTGTTCATTACCTAACTCTGTTGTTGTACCACCTATTGTATATGTTATTTTACTATCTAATTCACGCCCAAATTTAGATATATTCTCTTTAAATTCTTTAGTATGTGTTTTCATTTTAAGCCCTCTTTCTTACGGCTATAAATGAGATACCAAAGCCTTCATTTGTTCTGCTTCCAGAGATAATTTGCTTATTAGTCAATTCCCAGTCGCCTGTATATGTGTCCATCGTTACGGTTGCTTTCTTGTTAGGGTCATAATATTTTACGCTCTGACCAGATGCATCCAGAATAGGCGCAAGTAGTTCTAGTTCTGATTTAGTTAATCTTCTAAATTGTAACATCAACTTTGGAAATACGCCTAAAAATTCGCCAGTCATAGACCCTGCCAAATTTCTGCCAGCATTGGCCCAAAGTTTACCATAGCCATATTTGACTTCTACTAAATATTGGCCTAATGATAAATAGTTAGCCATGCCAGATATTTTTACTTGAATACTATCCTTGTCTATAAACACATTATCACCTACCTATTATAAGCAAAGTTATCCTCTGCTTCTATCCTTTTTAACTCTCTTAATACAAGTCTATTACCTACATAAACTGGCACTGTTGCATTGATGCTAACATACTTGCCAATCGCTTCACCAAGTAATGCCATTTGCTGGCTGTCCGTCAAAGGTATAACACCTTCTGGCGCTACCTCGCCTCCTCGAGCCAATCCACCACCTAAAGGCACGCCTCTACCTGGCATATTGATAATACCACCTTTGGCTAGTCTTGGTAAATTAAAAGTCGATAATTTGCTAATGTTAATTCCTGGTACTTTATTGATAACATCTAGTAATTTGTTTATTTGTCTAATTGGGAAGTTTAATATATTTTCTACTGCCCATAACACACCATTAATAACTGCTTTAAAAGAACCACCAATGGCATCTCCAACCTTAGTACCAATGTTTTTGAAAAAGCCAATTATTTTATTTATTATATTTGAAAAGAAACTAACCATTGGTGCAAAAAACTCTTTTGTTTTCTCCCACGCATTTTTAGCACCATCTTTTATTTTACCCCACATATTACTAAAGCCTTCAGCAACAGGTTTTATTATTTTTTCATTTATCCAATTCCAAACCTTGCCTAGTATTTCCATTATCTTATCCCAATTTTCGGCAACATCTTTAACTATTAATCCAAGTATAACAAGTAAAAATCCCCACCAGTTGCCCATAAGCATCATAATAATTCCGATTACAACTGCAATGTCGCCAAGTATAGCAACAAAGTTTTCCCATGAAGGGTCTTTTATCATGTCTATTATATCCATTATTAACATGGCTACGCTTGCTACTATTGCACCGATGCCAATTGCCATGATTAAATCTAAGCCTAATTGCGCTAGTACCAACGCAGTTGCTATGCCTGCTATAATGCTAATAACAAGTTCCCCATTATCTGCAATCCATTGTAGCCAGGCTGGCACTTCGCCTTCCATATCTGATAAGTTAAAACTTGGTGATGCAACGCCACCTCCACCACTGTCATTAACAACATTCATTTCATCAAAACCAGCCATTGTTTTGCTTAGTTCTTTAGCACCTTTATTGGCTTTATCCAAACCTTTATTGGCACTCTTAAATATATCTATTTTACCATTACTCCAGGCTTTTAAAATATACGCAAGATAGAATAATAATTGTTTAGCCAAATCTACTATTTTTCTTATCAACGGTTCTAGCGTATAAGCAAGTGCATTCTTCATATAGTCGATGTCGGCTTTTAACTGTTCATCCTGGCTCGTAATTGCATTCATAGCGCTTCTTACTAACATGAACGCTGAACGGATACCAAATATCGCTAGCCCCATCCTAGTAATGCCTTTAACAGTTCTCTTAATACCTTTGGTACTTTCGTCTATTGTCTTTTCAATCGCACTTCCCAATTTTTTGGCCTTGCTATAAATATCCCAATACATTTCCTCAATAGTTGCTTTTTCATCTTCTGTTAGTTCTCTGCCTATTTCTTCTTCTGTATTGGCTATAAGTTCTCTTAGACTTATTAAGTCATCTTCTACGCCTTTGGTATTAAGTCCAACTTCTACTTCCAATTTATTCATAAAACTAACTCCTTCCTAGTGCCTTATAAAATTCCTCAGCACTTTTTAATTGCTTTTCGTTTGCTTCAACTTTAGGCTTCTGATATTTTTTTAGTGCAACTTGCTTCTTGGCTCTTTCTATCTTTTGTCTCTCTTTCGCATCCTTAATATCTTTAGTATTGAAGTTGCGTAGATTTCTTATCCTGTTAAGCACACAGCAGTTCCCAAGTTCACTATTAGACAAACCATTCATCAAATCCATAAACTTCCACCAATGCATCTGACAATTATCCAGGTCTATATGATAATCTGACATAAAAGAGGTAGTTATATATGAATAATCCTCTATGAAATCCATGTCAGGCCTCTCATTTAGTTCTGCATCATACTCAGCATCGCATAAAAGGTACATTTTAGCCAATTCTAGCAACTTTTCGTAGTGTTCTGGTGTATCTATACCTTCATCACCAAAAAGCGTGTATATGACGGCTAAACTGCGTTCTAAATCACCTATCGTATTATCCTCTGCGATGCGATTACATTCGATAGCCACCCTAAAATCGGTGTTAATCTTATATCGTTTATTTTCTACTTCAACATATTCTGGATACATTATTTAAGCACTTCTTTATTTTTGCCAATTGCCTGGCTGTATTTTTCTTTAATCTTATCTGTAATATCCTTCATAGTTATATCTAGGTGTGGTGAAATTTGTTTATCTATAATATCATCTATCTCCTCTAATGTAGTCCAACCGAACTTCCTACCGTTTAAAAGTTTTTGAACTCCATTCTCGCCTAAAAACATATTATATATTTCGATTTCTTTTTTGAAAAAATCATTAACTGCTCTTACCTTATCTTCTTGGTTTCTAGTTAATAACTTCTTGCCTCTGACATCTTCTCTTTTATCAATAATCGTTAGTTGGTTCTTTAGGTTCTCTTTATTTTTTTTATCCTTCTCCAACAATTCTTGATACCTCAAAGGCAATTCTATATCTTGAAGGTCGAACTCTAAAAACTCGCCTGTATGTTCTCCCTCTGCTGTTACTATTTCTAAGCGTAGTACATCGCTTTTGTTTAACTTTATAACATTGTCTGTCATGTTATAATCTCCTCTCTTTCTAAATAAAAAAGGGTTTGGCGATAATTCGCCTCGCCCTTATAGGTTCTCTTATAAACTTGAAGTTGGTGTGAAGGCTGGTACGCCATCTGTGATTGAAGTGCCACCTTCTGTAGGGTCTCCGTCAAAATACAAGTCAAATGAGATTTCGTCTCCAGAATAATCTGTTACTGCGATTAATCCATCACTCATTTTTGAAGGATAACTACCGTTTGTACCACTCCATGTATCTACTTCAAGGATGTGTGTCTTATAATTAAGTTTATCTCTGCCAGCATTTACGAACTCGAAGCAAGGGTCATTCTTGTATGCTTTTTGCGTGATGCTTGATTGCTTATCGTTTGAAGTATGGTCTGACCTTGCGCTGTCCTCGATTATCCATTTAATTCTTTCTACATTACCATTGTAACTTGTAGATGCTTCCTCTACGCCGATGCCGATGACCTTCCAGGTAGGGTTTTGTGAATTAGGTGTAATATCGATAAATCTTAAATACTGACTTGTTTTAATTTTCTCTATTGTGTCAGGTATCATCGTTTTCCTCCTTCTTAATATCTAAAGAATGTTATAAACTAACAATCTCTTTTCTTTCATTGTCTCTATATGTAATTTGTATTTGAATATCAAATGTTGCCTGTGTTCCATCTACGCTAAGCAGTGTACCACAATTTAAGCATTCAATACTTTCTATACCGTCTATGTCAGGCAATACGCCTTCATCATTATTAGATTTGATTTTATATTCTAAATCTTCAAAAAAGCCTATATTTTTAAGATTGTTAATAGTGTCTCGTGAGTATGCCTTACGGCTTCTAAATGAATAGACATCTCTTTTTTTCTCAACGCCAATTATCCACTTTTCTACGCTTGTATCCGTTGGTATCTTATCTAAAGAATAATCTCCAACGCTTCCTAAGAAATCAGCATTAATCAGATAATCTCTACTTGATGTAAGAGTATTAATTGTATCAAATAGATATTGTCTTAACCTTGATATACGATAATCATTATATGCCATTATTTACCTCCACGATTAAGGAAATCCTGTGTCTTTTTAATTACATCTTGCTTTCTTACAGACCACATTCGCTTATCCCAATAAGGTCCAGTTCCAGGCGTATGATAAACTAAATCTTCGTTCGTTAGCGTTTTCTTTTCGCCCTTCTTACTCCAAAATCCATAATCAGGATTATAGAATGCGCTCTTACCATTACTCATTACCATTTTTTTGCCATAATACATATACTTAGCATATGGCTCATTATAGATAATTTTACCTGGTCGCAATTCTACATTGGATTTTAAGTCGCCTTCTCTATATGGTGTAAACGCATCCATTGCCCTATAACATTCCTCAGTAAGGAATGCGTGTACAGGGCCACCTTCTGCAATCTTTAATTCTGTAATTAATTCATTTACAGGCATTAATATGAGTGGCATTTTATTTGCCTCCAATATGTATATGCTGATTATTACCAAAGGTATTATTGCTGATGCTTGTTATATTATATACTTCGTAATCAGATAAATCCTGTTGCGTTTCTATATCATTGGTAAGTGTGCCTTTTACTATAATGTCGCCTATTGCAAAATTGTTTATATCCAAAACATTCTTGCTATAAGGCAGTCTTATCTCTACATCATTTGCATTGTCATATCCCTTGTTGATACCAGCACCCTTGCCACCAAAGAACCATGCGTTGTCATAGTTATGTCTGGTCCATTTATCGTCATGATTTACCACCGAATGATGATATATCGTTACGCTTGAATTAGTAATCATTACTTAACTCCTAAATACATTAAATGCTCACCATTAAAAACAATTCCTAATAAATAAGTCCTAATTATGTCATCTAGTTCTGTGCTTTTAGATGCGATAATTTCTTTTATAGATGATGACTTAACATAACTTACAGAATATCCGTCTGTAGTTTCACTAGCGATATTGCCATTGGCTGTAGCACTCGTAATGCTTTCGGCGTAGTTATTTATTGAACTAATTAAATTATACTCACACAACTTTACCTCTTGTGGTACTTTTGCACTATCTGTTCCTTTAAGCCTGTTATTTGTGCTTATGTCGATTTTTCTTCTCGCTTCAAATTCTAATAGATTAAAAGGCGTTATGTCTAAAGTGCCACCTAAATCCCTATATTCAGCGTATGTTAGGTATTGTTCTTTAAAATCCATAAACGCCCTCCTTTAACAACTATAGACTAGCAGTTCCTTCTGGTTTAAGACTAGCAAATGGAAATCTAACTGTTTTATCTTCTTGTTCTGCATTTACTGGGTTTGGAATTTCCCAACCTAATCTCATTACTACACGAAGTGCAACCATGTCATCTTGTGCTAAATTGTAAAGAATTGAACCATCTGATGGGTCTTGGATAACTGCTTCAGTTAATACTTTGTAAGTAATATCTTGTCTGATAGCGTATACTGCTTGAGAGAAATCTCCAACTACTAATGTAGATTTAGTCTTATCCCAAACACCGTTATCCATAAATTCTCTACGAATAGAACCGATTTCAGTTGTATTTAATGGTTGACCAGTAGTATCTAGCATCATTCTGAATTTACCCTTTAATCCAGTTCCACCTAAGATACCATTTACATTGTATCCACTTTCTTCAACTTTAACCATTGCATCGTTGATGTCGCTGTATAATCCGTTTGCAGTTTCAGTTACTTCTGCACCAACAGTTGTAATACTAGGTACTAAACCTGCTCTCCAATCAGTTGGTTTGTCAACACCGAAGAACATAGCGTTATCAATTTTCTTTGCAAATGCTTCCTCAACTCTAGGTTTTACTGTAGCCCAAATATCAATTGAACTATCGTTTAATAAGTTTTCCTTAATAGGTACGATTACTGCTAATTCAGCAATGTTAATAAATTTCTTATCCCATGCTAACTTAGTAATGTTTTTTCTACCATTGTTGCTAGTTTCATCAACGAAATATGCAACTGGTAGGCTATCTAATACTCTTAATTTGGTTTTATCTGATGTTGCATTTGGTAATCTTTTGAACATAGATAAAGCCTTTGATTGTCTAATTGTTCCTTCAAATATTTCGTTGGCTACTTGAGTTTCAATTAGAGCATCAACATCATTTCTGACAATTCCTGCCATTTTAAATCTCTCCTTTTCTAATTATTTACTGCGCCACGAAGAATATCATTCATTATATCGTTTGTACTCTGTGGCTTACCTTCACCAGCATTTAGACTTGGTGATGTTTGCACCTTCTTTACAACAGTATCCCCAAAGTATTGTGGGTTTTCCTTCTTGTAATTTTTAAGTGCTGTGGTGAAATCAGTGTCATCCGTTACCTTAGACATGACCTCGTTTTTAACAAACTTTGAAAACTCAGATTTTACTTTGCTACCATTCATCTGGATTTCTGCTTTTAAATCCTTATTCTCGTTTGTTAGATTTTGTAAATTTTCTAAGGATTTGTTGTCTGTCTCAATCTTACCATTCAATTCTTTTACTTGGTTTTCATAATCAGATACCTTAGTTTTATATTCATCCAGTTGCTCTTTAAGCCCTGTCAAATATTTACCATGCTCTGCCATGATGGTATCAATTGTTTCCTTGTCTAGTTCAAGTCCTTTTAAAAATTCACGCATTTTTATATCTCCTCCTATCGTTAGTTTTTCGAGCCACGAACTCGTGTGAATTGATATAGGTTGTCTCCAACTCTAATATAATTATAACACAAAATAAAAAAAACGCAACTTGTATAATTGCGTTTATGTTTTATTGCTTGTACATATCTTTAAATTCATTAAACTTCATATTGCTGTCAGGATGTTCTTTTAAATACTTTTCATACGCTTTTACCATTCTAAGCCTTCTAGCAATAAGAGGCTTCGTACCATCTTCCCATTCGTTTATTGATTTTTGGTACATATTTATATGATAACCTGCTCTTTTTTCTGCTTCTTCTTTCGATATTTTTTCGCCAAGCACTCTCTCAAAATGTTTCTGAGGGTCTTTTTTTAATTCTTCTAAATTTGATTTCATTTTATCTAATTTTTGGTAAAAATCATTTGCTGATGTTTCTTCTTTTTCAAAGAATGCTTTTTGTTCCTCGTTGCCTATTTTTTCAAAATGCTTTTCATCATCCCTTAAGTTGCCATCCCAATCATCTGCTTCATCTTTTATCTTTTGTCTTTGTTCCTCAGTTATGTTTTTATATGCACTTGCTAATCTGTCGCCTCTAGTTTCTTCTGTTTTTTCACTAGTATTGTGTGTCTTTTTAATGCCAGTTTGTCTTATAAAAGCATCCATTGGGCTTTGACCTTCTCTAATAAATACTTTACGTCCGTTTATCGTTCTCCAAACTCCATCGCTATCATCAAAACTTTTTGCCATATTATCACTCCTCTACTTAATATTAAGTATATCATAAAAACAAAAAAAGCGCAATCGCACTTATTTCTTTATCGCCTCGATTTTAGAAATAATAGCATCATACACTTTCTTCTCATTCTCTGGAGTTGTATTGCCGTTAAGTAAGTTTGACCTGTTTATGTTTAAGTCCTTGCATATCTGAGTTATTGATATTTTACTAAGTTGTTTAATCTTTTTTAGGTAATTCATTATTCCACCGTTATATGAGAAAATTCTCTTAAATTTATAGCATCCTTTAACTCTTGCAAGTCCTGGCCCATCACTGTAGCATCAAACATCTTAATGACTTCTTCTTTTTGACCTCTTTTAAATCTGGCAATATCATTTTTCTCTTTGTAGTTTTCAATGAATTTGTTTAGTTCATCACTATGTATTTGCCATACTGCACCACTCATACAAGTTTGGTATATATAACACTCCCATGTTCTGTTAATATATGTAACTTTGTTTGGCTCATATTGATAGTCATTTTTAAATACAGTTGTTTTATGACCCCATGCTCTGCTTGTTGACCATCCTTCATTTACAAATCTCCAGATATTACCACTTTTACACTTTTTGTATCTAACTTCCATGTTATTCCACCTCCTCTAAAATTGCTTCTCTGATTTCCTGGATATTGACATTACGCCAATTAATCTTATCACCATAATGTAATGTTTTTAACCAGACCATTGTTTCGTAACAACTCATGTCTTTAAATTTTCTGTTTGTTCCAATACCTTGAATTTTATGCTGAACTGCAAGATAATTGTTATAATCATTGTCAGCCCATAATTTGACTAACCATGTATCTCTGTTAGTCCATCCGTTATACTTTTCCACTTCATTTACCTCCCTTAATTAAAAGTATGTATATCTGTTGCCAGCATATTTTTCTGATAAAATCTCTTTGCTGTTAAATGACAAACTTTTATATTGCTCTACTAAATTATAGAAGATTTTAAAATCTATATTAGATTTGGCAAGCGCTTCTTCAAACGCTTTAGCATCTGCTTTCTCGGCATCTGCTTTTCTTTTCTTAGCATCATCAGCACTTTTTAAAAACCCTTCTATACTATCGTATTCATCACTAGCAATTACTTCAACATTAACAACTCTATATTTTGTTTCGTAACCATACCAGGCCGTATATTCTTTCGATACAAGTTTTTTTCTTAATTTAATATATATTGTATCGTTGCATCCCAATGTTGTTATTTTTATAACACCATTGTAAGTTGTTATATATAATCTGCAGGTTTTTTTATAATCTTGAAGAATATCATATACGATATATTCTACCTTCCATAATAAATGTGAAGCAGTATCTTTTTCTACTTCCCCAAGTCTGTCATTAATTTGTTTTTGTAACTCTGTTAATTTCATTTTTCATTCACCCTTTCCCAAGCCCTATTTCGTGCTTGTTGATATAATGATAACACAGATTGTATTATTTGTCAAGAAAAAAAAGAAGAAATTTTAATTTCCTCTTAATTTATTGATTTTTGCCTTATACTGTCCTGTTATATTTCTTGATAGCAATTCGTCTGCTTCATCGTCAGATAATTGCTTAACTATCTCATCCTGTTCCTTTACTAACTTCGTTATTTCTTCTTCATCACCTTTTGACAATATAAGTTCAGAAATCTTTTTCGTAATTTCATCGAACTTCTTTAACATATTATTCCCCTCCTTTTTTCATGTCCTTATATTCGCTGAATGTCATCTTGCTTCCTGGATGTTGCTTCATGTATTTTCTATACTCATTCTTCTTTAATCTGTCATATAGTTTAGCACTCTCTCTGCCAATCAAACTTGTATATGTCTGGAATACTCTGTCATCACTAAACTCTTTGCCTTTAGGATTAATCTTCAAACTGTCTAGGAAATCTCGTTGCTCATCATAATATACCATATAACTGCCACCTTTGGCAAGTTCTTCTCCTGCGTGCCATTTTGTTGGTAGATAATTCATTGCATCCATTTGCTGTACAAAGTCCTCTGGGCTGTCATAATAATCTAGGATGTGTGCCTGGATATTTTCGCTTACCTCTTTTCTGTTAGATGTACCTTGAGTTTTAATTTCAGTTTTCTTTGGTAAGTCCTCTTTAACTTTACCCTTAGATGCACCCTTCCTGATTTTATCATTCATGTAATCGTTAGTAGATTTCTCTTTATAGTTAGTTTGGTTCTTAGATGCATCGTATTTATCATTCATAATAAGAGTGCCATGTTGCCAATCGTAGATGCTTTCTTGATTATATTTATGCATAAGTTCTACAGCATCATCTAAATTATCAGTATGAAAACTTGCCTCAGCATCTCCACCATATTTGCCAGCATATACTTTGCCATCGCATTTATCTCTACATTCAGCAACTTTTTCTGCATATTCCTCATCAGTGTAGTTATCAGTTGATTGCTGGAATGATACGCTATAGCCTTTATCAAAGTTTACTGGTTTGCCTGTTTCTACATCTAAGGTAACATTATCTTCTTTAGATTTCTTAGCAACATCTGTTATTTTATTTCTGTAGTCGCTGGATTTATCTGCATTTTTTGAATTGTAATCAGGGTCCTCAGTGTTATACTTTTTCCATTCTTGTTCATATCTATCTTGTTTTTCCCATTCTTCTTTAGGGTTGTCATTATACCAATGGTTTATATCTTCCCAATCTTCTGGTTTTGGTGAGAATATATCATCTTCTTTATTTTTTGGTTCTTCAAAGTCAGGGTCATCAAAATTATCTGCATATCTGTGTCTATCTTCCCAATCTCTCATTTTTTCTTCTAGGCTGTCATAAGTCTCGTTCTTATCGATAGGAATTTCTAACTCTCTTTCAACATAACCTCTTTCGTCTGGCATGAATACTCCAACAGATGTTTTGATTTTGCCATCCTCAATTTTTACATCCTCATCGAATGAGAAATCACTACCTTCATCATTTAGTGTCTTTAATACATCTTTGGCATCTCTTTCTAATCTTACATCATTTATATCTGTGCCTGTTTTTTCTTTATATTCTGCATCTGCTTTTTCTAGTTCTTTATCATCTTTGGCATCAGCAACATTTTTAATATACTCTTTGTCTGCATCGTCCAGTTCTGGTTTCTTTTTCTTCTTGGCACTTTTAAATTTGCCACTTTCCTTCATCGCATCAGATAGGCTCTGGCCATTTTTAATAAATACCCTACGGCCACCTATAGTACGCCATACGCCATCTTCTTCGTCAAAATCATATTTTTTTGCCATATAAAATCACTCCTTTTTCGGCATTATTATACACTCTTTTTTCTAAAAGTCAAATATTGGCACAGGCTAGTGGATTTGAACCACTATCAATAGTTTTGGAGACTATTATGCTAGCCCTTACACCAAGCCCATATAAAAGCAAGTTATTTCTTGCTCTTTTTGCCTCTAGTTGTCTTTTTAGTAACCTTGTTTAATTCCTCAGCGATTACCTTCACATCTTCTAGTTCAAGTTTCATACTTACTTCTGGCTTCTTTTCTTCTTCGTGGTATTCAATTTTAGCCTCTACCTTAGGTTCTTCTTTAGGCATAATCTCAATTACTTTTACGAATGGTCTCTTTAATGCATTACCTCCAGTTAGATATTTAGCCATCTCGTCATCGCATTCAAAGACATCGCCTACAAATAATTCGCCAGGTCTATCGATTGTCTTTCTTACTATGTTCTTTAATTTGCCATAGTCGCCTAATGTAAATCTTTCTGTAACTTCTACTTTTACCATATCCGTTCCTCCTAACATTTCTTTATGATAATTGTACCAAATTTCACTTCTAGGACTGGTTTGTATCCATCCTTTTCTTTCTCTTATATAATGAACTATCTTAGCATTACTCACCATCCCTGTTGTTTCTGTTGAATTATATCTATTATCAACATACTTAATTTTATCTTTAAATACTATATTTATAACATCCTGGTCTGGATAATGATAAAAGTTTGCATTCAACAATCTTATCATCTCGTCATCTAAGCGTTGCTTCCTTATATTCTTTAAGTCCATTATCAGCACGCCACTGTTGATATACTTATCATCCATTCCATCTATTCCCAGATGCTTACTCCATTCGCCTGGTTCTTTTACTCCGATAAGCAATTTGCCATCTAATGACATATTCCATAAATCATCCAGATTATCAACAACCAATGCATCTACATCTATATAAAATATCTTATCCTCTTTTAATATCTTTGAAAAGTAACATCGCACAAATGCCATCCTGGTATATTGTGTTTTATAATTAGGGCTTCTTTGCATTATATATTCTGGTATCTTGTTTATATTAATAAACTCGACCCTCTTATCTGTTATATATGGTATTGCATCATCCTCAATAAACAGATATATCTTTTTGACCTTGTTATGCTTCAGCAAGGCATACAAATCTGTTGCCAGGTACATATACCAGTTCTTAGTGCAACACATTGCTACTATCATTTTTTTAGCCACTCCTCTAGCACTTTAACATCTTCTGGATGGTCAACATCGGTAGTGTAATCATTTATAATAACATAATCACCTTTATGCCCAAATATATTGTTGACTTCAGTCCACTTCTTAGCCTTTGGTACTAAACCATAGCCATTCAAATATCTGTATAAGTGCCAACATATTGGTGGTAATCCATCTTTAAAATAACCATCATCCACCATATTCATTAACTTGTTTATAGCGTCTCTAAACTTCTCATAGTTCTGAACCTTATAGCCAAATGGTTCTCGACCTTTATAATTTCTTCTGTCTTTAATACCATCTGACCAGTCAAATGTACAGAAAAACATAGTCTCTTTTACTGGCATATTAACAATAGTTTTGATTGCTTCATCGCTAAAATAAACATCGCCATGTAAATAACATACTGGTTCTTCTACAGGATAATATGCGTTAAGCCAACAACATTCTGACTTTTTGTTTTCATCTTCACTGCCACTTATATATTGATTATCCTGCATTAATATTGGTAATCCTAAGTAATCAAATTTATCACAATTAGTACAGATTGCTATATCTGTAACACCATTTTCTTTTAATAGCCTTATCGTTCTTTCTACTAGCACTTCTCCATTTACTTTTAACAATTGCTTCGGTTCTTTAAATTCGGTGTATCTACCACCACACATAATAACATATTTCATATGCCCTCCTAATATTGCTGGTACTGACCGTTGCTGGCCTTCCTGATGCACTCGTTTATGCGTTCCTTTATTTTCGGTATCATCTCTTTATGCTTCATCTGACTTATCAATTGTAATTGATGCCCTATATGGCAGTAAGCACAGGCATTCCAGTAATCATCTCTTACCAAAGATACGCTGTTGCTTGTATTCATCCTATTCCAACAATACACTATCTCTTTTAAATTCGTTACATTGCTAAAATTCAATCCGTCTGCTAGTCTATAAGTCCAGACCCTATCTTCCATCAGAGTATCTTCCATGAAATAAACTATCTTATCTTTTCGTATTACTCTAGCCCATGCTGTACACCAGAGCCTACCGTTTAATGAGTATAAGTCCTCATAACATTTAACATCATTTAGGTTCTTGGCAAATACTCCGTTCTTGCCTACCATCTCGCATCCGAGCGTTAATAACTCATGATTGTATAATCTGCTGTTAATTAGTTCCAGAACCTTGTCATGCTTCCACCAATCATCACTATCCAGGAATATAAAATAATCAAAATCCAAGTGGTCTAAAGCATAGTCAATACCGATGTTTCTGCTTCCACCGTTGTACCGTTTTCTTTTATTTTGGATTAAAATTACCCTGTCATCCTGCTTCTGATACTCCTTTATCGCATCCACAGATGCATCGGTTGAGCAATCATCCACTAAAATTAATGTCAATGCATTGTACGATTGATTTAAGATGCTCTCGATACAGTTTCTTAGGTATGTCTTACCTTTGTAATCCCCATGTTCGTTATTGTAGTTAGGTACTATTATTGCAAATTTGTAGTTTTCTTTTTTAATGTTTCTGAAGTCATCCGTCTTTTTAGCCTTCTTCATACAATCAACATTGAACCTAGTTAAGTTTATATCGACATAGTTGCACTGGTCATGTCGGATACAATGCAATCCTGTCTCAGCCAAATCCTCTAACAATTCATCATCAAATAAATAGATGTAATCGTTGCCATCTGGCCTAACTGCATCTAGGCTTTCCTTATCTACGGCTATTCTCATAGTTTCACCTAATTTAATTATAACATAAAAAAGAAGAATAGTCTAATTGCTATTCTTCTCTTTCGTACCATCTTGTTATTTTAGATGGTTTCTTGTTGTTTTTGGCAAGCCAGTCAATAAATTTTTGTTCTTCTGCTTCTGGTATTCTTTCCCATATAACTAATTCTTCTCGCTTAAATGTAAATTGCATAACTACCTTGCCATCCATCAACCATTCATATCCTTTTAATGTCATTTTTCATTCACCTCCGATTAATACTTTAATTGCATTTCTTCTCTCGTTGGATAATTCATACCACCTCTACGCAATCCTCTATCCAATTCTCTGTACACATACTTCTGGTATCTAGCGATTACATTCTGTGGTACATTAATTCCCAATTCCTTGCACTGGTCTAGCGCCCATTGTGTTGCATAGTATTCTTCCTCGCATCTTCTCATCTTACTGTTGTTATTCTTACAGTGCCCTATCTCATGTAATAAAGTAAAGGTTGATACAACGCTACTTGCTTGTTTCCACTTGCATATTCTTCTTTGTTTAATATGCACATGAGTTCTACCCCAGCAACTTGAATTAGTTTCGATAGTCATCCTATATTTTTTAATGATGCCATCTTGAAGTTCCTTCAAGTTCATTTTCATTCACCTCCAATTGTAAAAGAACATCGTATCAAAAAGGGCAGACTTTCTCCTTTTTAATACACCTATATTATAACATAGTAATGTAGTGATGTCAAATGTAAACCACTTGACATTGGCAATGTAAACCCCATAAAATAAGGGTTTGCGAGGACAAACACCTCAAATTGTGTATGCTATTTACTGACGTCTTGTGAATTTCGAGTTTAAGTGTAAACCAGCAAATATTTGACACAAAGTTTACACAATAAAAGAGGCATTTAGCCTCTTATTCTACCTTCCAAGCGCACCTCATAACTCTGTCGCTAGGGTCAAATGTGTCCACAATTCTGCCACCTTCCAATATAGCCGTAATATGGCCATTCATTGTTACTGCATATCTGCCATTTGGATGTTCTCTAGCAAACTCACCTACTGTTATAGACGAATGACATTGTCTGGGGTATCTTTCATCCAGGTAATGTTCAACGAACTCTACTCTGTCAAACATAAGCCCCATATCACCTGCTAAATTGCTGAGTTCATTGAATACATCGTGCCAACTTCTATTTGTAAGTACACTCAAACTGCGTACAACACAATCTGCTATATGCCTATTATTAGGATTAGCATTATAGTAAGTAAACATTATCTCATGCTTCTTTGCAATGTTTCATTAAGCATTTGATGTTGCTGTGGTGTGTCTGCTTCTTCATGTAATACCTTGATAAAATCTTCTAGCGCTTTTACCATGTAATGGAATGATTTATCTGTTTCTTCGCCAGCACCGTATCTGCTTCTGTTTTCCTGGTATCTGCCATATTCGCCTGCCATTCTACCAAGTTCATCATCGCCACGATACTTCATATCATAGCCTCTACGACCATAATTCCATCTACCATATTCGCCATAGTTGCCATAGCCTTCACCATATCCACCTCTGCCATAACTATCATATCCTGGCCTTCTGCCACCATATTCTCCGTACATTTCTTTATCCTCCTTCGCCATGTGTTTTATTTTACTTAATTTGTATAAATATTCTATGTTGTTAGGGTTTACTTCAGTATTTATTATTTCTTTTATTTTTTCATTTGTTTTTTCTATTACCTTATCTTCCACTATCTTCACTCCTTCCTTTTAAGAGCCTCAAAATTTCGTTATTTTGCTTAATTATTGTTTTTAGGTATATTTCATCCTGAGATTGCAATTCGCTCATTATATCGCTATTATTATAGTCTCTGAATAGGATTTCTAAACTAAGTACCTGCAATATCAATGATAAATTATCTACTCTATCCATTAACCTAATTTCTTTATGATAATATTAGCATCCTTAACAACTGGAATTTCGGTCTCTTCATTTACCAATGTTGTTGTTCCAGTAATAGTGGATGGAAGCGAACCAACTGCTATTGTGGTATTTACTCTAGGACATACTCTTAATAATTTGGTAAAAGAAACATTGACATAGTTTCCTGGCGTAGTTACTTCAGCAACCATTTCTGTGCCTTCAAGGTCAGTTCCAGTCGCCGTTTTTAAGGCAAGGCTTACCAATCCTGCTGTATCGCTTGTAACATTGGCGTTAAAACTTACTTCAAATGTTCCACCACCTATAATAGTAAAATCACTACCTCCTGGCATATACTGAAGCCATCCACAGCAATTAGCACTATTTGTTCTTAAATCCACTGTATCAAAGTTAATGTTGTCGGCGTTACTTGTTAATATTTCTGGTAATATTTGAATTGCTTGTATCATATCTTATCTCCTTCCTTTAATAAAAAGAGGCAGAACTTGTCTGTCTCTAGTTAGCAAGTTCTCATATTGAGTTTGTCATATTGACCTTATGCTATTAAATAATATTTGTTGCCATTCCACATCCACATCCGTTATTGCAAGTAAATATTGGGGTTCTTCCATATACTGGAGTGCTAGGCACTGGGCAATTGCTTAATCTGTTGTATAAAGCATCAACTTCATTAGTAAAGCCTTGTGAAATAAATGCGTTTTGTGCGATTTGACTAGCCTTTAAGTCAGCCATATCTAACTGTCTTTGCAAATCTAATATTTTTTCGTTCTTACTGTCTATCTTATCTTGACAGAGAACATCGAGAATTTTTTGAGTATTAGCAGTTTGGTTGATTAATACATCTTTTAAACTATCTGCTAGTAATGCTCTATCAGCACAATTTTCGCTTAGTACAGTTGATTTTAAATCAGCAACACCTAAGCGATTTTCACAACAACAATCAGCAAATTGTCTACTTAATGCAAATGTATCTTGCATTTGGTTCATAGCACGATTATTAGCACTTATTTCGCTATTATAGAAGCCATTACTAATTGCGCTTGTAATATCAGCAGTGCTATTACATAATTGGTTGGATAGTGAATAAATACCATCTCTAGTGCCTTCTAATTGGTTGCTAAGGTGTAATGTGTCAAAGCCATTGTTTGTGTTAGACATAATCTCTTTTTGGCCATTAGATAACCAAGCAAAGCCATTGTCAAAACTATTGCCACCAAAGCCACCCCAACCATTACCATTATTGCCCCATCCAAATAACAAGGCAAGTAAGATAATAGCCCAGATGCCATCTCCTCCAAAGAAGCCACCATTGCCACCAAAACCACCATTACCATACATTACTGGGTATGGATAAAAGCCATTGCCATTGTTTGTTGCAAGTTCTACTGTTGGTTGAATTCCGTTATTCATAATTCACCTCCTTTCTACACTTTCTATACCAATTTACTTGATACCATATTTTGACAACTGCTCATTAGTAATACCAAAGCCATTAGCAAACTGCATAAATTGTTTCATTTGCTCTGGGCTATACTTGCTAGTCATATCATTTAATATCTTGCTAGGGTCATTTTTGCTTTTTACTAAACTTTGAAATTGTTGAAACATTTGTGGGTTCCTCATCTTCAGTTGATTTTGTAGTTGGTTCATCAATAACATTTGTGGGTTCATTTCTTCTCATCTCTTTCTTTAATTCTTCAATTTGTGCTTGTAAGTATTCTATCTGGATGTCTTTATTATCCTTAGGCACTATTTCATTTAACTCGTATGTTTTAATTTCGCCTTTTGTGTTCTTAATCCATACAACTGACATGTCTTTACTAAAATATGGTGTATCGCCTATAACCATATCCCTTGATACTTCTTCCATTGAGTTAGCATATTTAATAATCTCTCTATTAGTAGGTGCTATTTGAAAGTTTTGTGTAAGATTAGTTGGCTGTTGCACTGGCTTTTGTAATTGCTCACGCATCTTTTCTAACTCTGCCATTTGCGAGTTAATCCTATCTATCGCTGTTTGATTATTGTATGGCATATATGGGTTGTTATACATACTTACCTCCTATCAATGAAAAAAGAGTATCTAGCAACAGTGTTTTAAACTAAATGCTTCAACTCTCCTTTCATAGTTTAAGTATATGGCTTATATTCCAATTTAAAATGCAAAAAAACAACACTAATTAAGTAGTATTGTTTTCCATGTTTGCAAAAACACATAATCATTGTATAACTTTTTTATTTTTTTAATTTCATAACTAACAGTACGCTGGCTTATTCCAATCTCCATTGCTATTTTAACTATGCTTTCTTTATTGATATACATATCCAGGATGCGTATTTGCTCGTCAGTTAAGTGTACTTCCTTTATAAAATCTTTGTATATTGCATTGATGCGTAATTTCTCGACCATCTGCCCACCTCGTTGCAATATAATACACTATTTTTAACTGTTTAGATGGCAAATATACTGCAAAAAACTGCAATTAACTGCAAAAAACTGCAAACAATATATTAAAAAAAATACTTGTTTACCTTATCATATATTTCTTGCTTTCGATAATGTACGGTTCTTTCACTATACCCTGTTTTTATCATTATGCCCTTAATAGGCTCGCCTAATAAGCATAAATCTAATATTGTTTTTTCTTTTTTGCTTTCTTTTAATATCCCCTTTTTAATTATAAAGTCATATGTTTCTTTGGGCATATCGAAATAATAATGTGGCTTTTTCATATAACACCCCCCCTGATTGGCTAAGTATTATATATCAAAAATTATTTTTATGCAATAAAAAAAGCCAATTAATGGCCTATTTTTTCCTCTAATATTTTTATATCCTTTTCTGCTTTGTACATCCTATCAATCAAATTATTGTGTGCATGTACTTTTTCATCTAGTTCGTTGATGCGATATAATACCAAATCATTATTCCTTTTGTTACTTGATATAGTGGCAACGACAGAAGGTACTGCTACACACAAACCACTAATTATGGCAGTCCAAATTCCTTGCATATATAAACCTCCCAATACTCTTACATTATAAGTATAGCACAAAAACAAAAAAAAGACAAATTAGTATCTGTCTTTTCTATAACTCCAATTAACAAATCGGCACTTACGCCATAAGCGCAGTTTTTTGTTTAATTGCTGTTTAAAATATGCCCTGTCATCCAGGATGTTTCCACATAGATGACATACGCCAGAATATTGTACATATTCTTTGTGATTTTGGTATCCACAATTTTCGCACTTTATGTTATCCAGTTTTTTCTTTTTCTCTTTTTTCATCTTTATTGTCATACCTTAAAACATAATCCAGTTGCCTATTTGTCATATGGAAAAATCTATTAATATACATCATTAATGTATAGCGTCTGCCCTTTTCTTTTAACAACCTTTTTAATTCGTTGTTCTTTATTATCATTGCGCTACCTCTTTTTTTCAATAATGATTTTATCGCCATTGGCATATACCATGACTTCATCATTATCTTTTATTCCTGTTTCTTCAACAACCCTCTTTGGTATTGCAATTGAATAACAATTTAACTTCCTTACCCCCTTAGCATCTGTATAATTGTTTCTTGCTAGTTTCGGCATGATAACCTCCTTACATTTTATTGATTAATTCAATTAATTTTACATCTAACTCTATTTTAGTATCCAACTCTGCTATCTTAGCCCTTAAAGTTTCAATCTGTTCCTGATATTCGCTTATTTCTTTTTGACACACATCTAGTATCTTGGCTTTAGATATGTAACTGTTTGCATCTGAAGTTTGTGCTTTTTGAGTTACTTCTTGGCTATTTAATACGCTATCAAGGTAATCTTTTACTAGGCTGATTGTTTTATAACTTGGCTTATACTTTTTGCAAGTCATAGTTGACACTGTACTGTTATGTACTCCGATTGCCTTTGCTATATCGACATTAGTGATATTGTATTTTTTCATTATCTTTTTAAAATCTGTTTTTTCATAATATCTATCTAATCTAGCGTTTGGCTTTCTGCTTTCGTTGACTATTTTATAAGTATGATTATGTTTAGCAGTTTCTTTAGGTATTTGTATATTCATTTCATTGCTAAAGAAATTATACAATCTTTTCTTAAACTCATCACCAACAGGATTTCTACCTTGTAAATAGTTATAAATAGTACCTACGCTTTTGTATCCTAGTAAAGCAACTAATTCATTATAGTTTTTAATATTGAAATCATGCATCTTATTAACTAATTCCCATCTACCTGTTCCGTCTTTTTGATGCATCTGTTCCCAAAATTTATCTGCATCTATTGTATTATTCATTGCAGTTATTTCGTTTTCTTTGTCTTTGTTAATTATTTCATTAAACTTATCGATTAAATTTACTGGCATTTTAATCTCCCCTCTCTCAATTGCATAATAAAAGTTATAATTTAAGCCTAACATATTAGCCATGTCGCTTCTTTTGATGTGTTTTTGAAGTCTTTTCTTCAAATAATAGTTCATCATTTCACCTCCCTGATTACATCATAACATAGTTATATTGTTATGTCAATACTAAATTGAAAAAAGAACCAATTATGGCTCTCTTTTCAAAGACATTTAACAAGATTGTGAGGCATCTTATAAACACCATAGAATAGATATAAAATAAGACTTTCACTTATATTTTAACCGACTACCTCAATTCAAGCAGTTATATCTACTCTATGCTGGCTATAAAACCAGCAACAATTGTTATTGATATAATTATTCCCTTACCAATTACATTATAACACATTAATCATTATGTTGCAACTCTTTATAGAACTCTTTATAACTTTTTATTGCTTTTTTAGTTGCATACTTAGTCAATTTGTATTTCATTTTGTCATAGTCATAATAATACCACTTTTCGTTATACAAAAAATACGGTTTTCTAATCATATTTTGCAAGTTCGTTCACCAACCATTCATCAAATAATTTACCTATCTCGTCTCTACCTCCACCACAATTTGCACTTAAAAATAATTCAGCAAACGCTTCGGCAGGCAACGATTTACCATATATAGATATTTGAGTATCAATTAAGGTCTCTTTTGGTACATGCATTTTTTCGCTTGCATAATTTAAAAATCTATCATACATTATTTTATCCCATTCTTCATGTGTTAGTAAGTCTTTAAATTTAACCCTGTATAAGTCTAGCATCTTATTACTTACAGCATGGCCAAATTCATGAGTTATAACTAATTTATCCAGGTTTTCTTTTGGTATAAACATATGAAAATTTGAAATTACATCATCATAGTTCATATTGTACATTTTTTTATAATCTTTATAATAAGTTTTATTTAAAATTATTTCATACTGGCTTGTTTTTGCAACTTCATTTGCTGGTATATAATCTGCTCTATATACCAAGCCATATTTAGAAAGTTCATCTCTTATTGCTGGATATTTATTTGCTAAATCGTATAGTTGCTTTGTTTCTGCTTTAATTAAGTCAAAGTCTAAGTCCTTCATGCTGTCTGTATTCATTTTAATGTTGTTGTATTTCAACAATTCCTGGCAATTTTCAAGGGTGTTTAATGTTATCTTCTTTTCGCCAACATCTGGCAATTCATTGTATTCTTTTGTATATTTTTCATATAAACTTTTTTGCGCTCTATAATGAGATGCATTCATACTGCTATCTGTTTCTGGTATGTTTCTTTCGACAAGTATTTTTTTATCTTCATCCATTTCTTTTTTTACTTCTTGTATCTTTGTCTTTAAGCCGTCTTTATAGATTGCTGTTCTATCTGCTGACAGATATATTGTATCCCCATCCCAGACATTATAAGTAACATCCTTAGGAATATTATCTGATGCTTCTGGCACTTTAATCTTATGGTAGCCATCAACTCGCATTCTTTCTATCTTAGTTTGCAAGCCACTGGCCTTAGATAATTCGTTATACTTATCTGTTAATTTTCTTATGTTTTCCTGGCTCTCTCTTACTAAGTCCATATCTCCAGATGCTCTGGCTAGTATCTGCTGGTCTTTCTGCTTCCTGATTTCTGTCTCTAGTTTTCTCTGAAGTTGAGTGCCTGCATACATAGTATAATGTTTACCTTCAAAGTCAAAACCCTTGTTATTATCATCTATTATTTTTTGTAGTTCCTCATCTGTAAAATTTGGCTCGCTTACGCCTAGCACGATGGCATATGTGAAGTGGTAACAGTTTAATGTACTTATAGGCCTAAATGTTGTTGCTATCTTGCCACTTTTACGATGTAAGTGCATATCTATTTCTAAGCCTTTAAAATCTTTGGCTCTACCTGTTTCCTGTAGTTTCTCCCACTCGCCTTTTTCTATTTCGTTGCCATCCTCGTCATATTTGCTGGTACTGAACTGTCTACCTTGAGCCAACGCATGGTCTGGCGCTGGATTGGCGTGTACGCTTATTTCTACGCCATCGCTATCAAACTGCTTACCAAATTGCTTCTGCATCTCATTATGTAATGTTCTTAATCCTTCTTTTAGATGCATTCTAAGCGCTGTGTCTGCTCTTATGCTTCTGCCACTTTCGTAATCAACGCTTCTGATGCCACTCTGAGCCAACTCTCGTAAAGTCCTACGCATTGCGCTGTCAAAACTTTCTTTACCTTGACCTGCACTAATTATTGCCTTGTCTAGTACATCCTGGTACTTCTTAGATAACTCTGTATAGACAATCTTACCATTTTTACCTGTAGTTGCGAAGGCATATGTCTTAGATAAATTTACATACTTATCTGCTGTCATTTTAGCAATTGCTTTTACCATATTCTGGAGTTGCTTATTGTCATCGTATTTAACAAATTTCTTGCCTCTGTATTTATAAAATTGCTTAGCATAGCCCTGTTCCATCTTGGCTACTTCCTGGAATATTTTATAGATGTCCTTTTTATTTAATTTAGTTATCTGTGCTAGTTTGGTAATTATTTTATCAAAGTCGCCACCGTATCGCATAATCTGAACTAATTGTTGGGCTTGGCTAGGTGTAAGAGTACCAATTTTCTTGATACTCTTACCTATTTCCTGGAGTATATACTCGTTAGCCTGTTCCATCCTGTTTACAAGGCGTTCTGTTACTCTATCTATTACTTCATCTGATAGCATAGGATTACCTCCTAACCATATAAGAATGTGCCTGTTCCTATATTATAGAAAAATGTTTTTGTTACTTTATCATACATAC